>Ga0209445_1000493_pt1 | contig 22366 bp, 21 predicted proteins | sample MarorgKNORR_S2LV_4_FD_188223 | JGI IMG/M metagenome (GOLD analysis project Ga0209445, IMG submission 188223) | Marine microbial communities from the Southern Atlantic Ocean, analyzing organic carbon cycling - NADW_A/KNORR_S2/LV (SPAdes) (version 2) | ecosystem: Environmental > Aquatic > Marine >... | reverse complement strand
GATTTTGAGCGTCTTGGAGCCCAAGATCAATGCTGCGAGCGAAAGGCTGGAGAGTGGCATCTCGTCGGTTACAGATTCTTCTGACTTTCTGGAGCCTGAAGTCGAGGATTTAAAAGCACAGATGGCCCGGCTTAACGAAGAGATCACCCGAATTAAAATGCAAAGATCCCAAGCCGCGCCTGTCCGCAAAAAGAGAGTACGTAGGACACGTGCAAAGAATCCCCCAGAGTATGACAAAGCTCTGGCGGCTTATCGGAGCAGGAACTATGACGAGTCCATTTTGCTATTCCAAAATCTGGACCTGAGCAATCCTCCAAATAAACTCAAGGATAATATTACTTTCTGGATCGGCACCAATTATGTGGCGCTGGAAATGTATGATGACGCGATCCTTCAGTTTGAGACGGTTTTAAACAAATTTCCCAGAGGGAACAAGGTGCACGACTCTCGTTACATGCTTGGTATTACCTATTCCAAAAAGGGGGAAACCAGTCGTGCGGTTGAAGTTCTGGAGGGTGCTTTGAAGAAGAATCCTCCTGCCGAAGTGCGTGGAAAAATCCTTGCACAATTAAACCAAATTCAGTAGCTAGCCTCCTTACTACCTTTCCCTGCCCCCCACTTATCGGTTGAAGCCCGTGGATTTTTGGGTTATTCTCCTTTCATACAGGCTGTGTTGTGCGCAGGCTTTTTCCTGTTGTCAATAACTCCTGACCCCTCTATTTACGGTGGTTTGAGATTTCGTTTCTTCATACAAAACCCTGTATTTTTCAATTAATATTGGTTTAGAATCCTTTATTTCCCTAGAAAACTAAAATTCCAGCCGGAATGATAAAAAGGGAAGAAATCGAGTTCTTTTGTCATATATGATTAGGAAACACGGTCAATTTTACCTGACTATCTTATTCTTCCTTGATGCTTTGGCAGTAACTCTCTCCTGGTTGTTTGCTTATTTAATCCGTTTTAAATTGGAGCTCATTGCTCCTTCTGGTCCCATACCCAGTGAAAATATGTACTTGTATGCACTATTACCTATTTGGATGGTGTTTCTTTTAAATGGCCGGGTGTTTGGGCTTATTTATCCATCAAGCACACAATCCAGACCTAACCAGTTTTTTGGGGTTTTGAGGTTGACCTCCGTATCGGTTCTTATGTTAATGGCCTTCACGTTTTTCATCCGTGATTTAACCTTTTCCCGGATCATGGTCGTTTATTTCTGGATCATCGCTACTATTATGTTGTTTCTTTCGCATCAACTAGTGGGTTTCCTGGTCAAAGAGATTCACATTAGGGGAGTGAATCTCAAGAAAGTGTTGATTGTAGGGGCAGGGAAACTTGGACAGAAAGTTGTGGAACGGCTGGAAAAACACCCGGAAATTGGTTTTTCGGTAGTGGGCTATTTATCCCACTCTCCCGAAAAAGTGGGGAAGACTTTTATGGACCATAAGGTTTTAGGCGTTTATCAGGAGTTGGTCCGAGTTATTCGTGAAAATAAAGTGGACCAGATTTTTATTGCGTTGCCTTTAAAGGCCCATGATCGTCTTGAGGAAATATTAACCTCTCTGGGGGAGGAAACTGTTGACATTAAATTGGTGCCCGATCTCTTGCGCTATATGGACTTACACTCAGGAGTGGAAGAACTTGATGGAATGCCGCTGATAAATCTCTCTGAATCTCCTCTTTACGGATGGAATATTATATTGAAGCGGGTTTCAGACATTTTCTTTTCCGGATTTGCCATCATTTTGACCTTTCCCGTTATGGTTCTCGTTGCGATAGCCCTAAGGCTGGAATCCCGTGGACCGTTAATATATCGGCAGGAGCGAATGGGGTTGGATCGTGACGTGTTTTGGATGTACAAGTTTCGATCCATGAAAGCTGAGGCTGAGGATCAAACCGGACCGGTTTGGGCCAAAGAAAATGATGATAGGCGCACCCGAGTCGGTACGATTTTAAGGTCGACTAGTTTGGATGAGCTTCCTCAATTGTTCAATGTATTCAGGGGGCAAATGAGCCTGGTCGGTCCACGGCCTGAACGGCCTGTGTTTGTGGACGAGTTCAAAAAATCCATTCCCTTTTATATGTTGCGATTGAAGATGAAGGCCGGTGTAACCGGGTGGGCTCAAGTAAACGGTTGGAGGGGGAATACCTCTTTGCAAAAAAGAATAGAGTTTGATTTATATTATATTAAAAACTGGTCTTTATTATTTGATTTGAAAATTCTTGTTATGACCTTATGGAAAGGGTTGATCAACCGGCATGCCTACTGATTCTAAAGTCATAGCTGTTATTCCCGCGCGTTGGGCCTCCTCCCGGTTTCCTGGCAAACCCCTCGCTCTCATCAAAGGGAAACCGATGGTTCAATGGGTTTTTGAACAGGCCTGCAAAGCGAAAAGTGTTTCAGAAGTGATTATTGCCACCGATGATGACCGCATCTTTAAGGCCGTGAATGGTTTTGGTGGAAATGCAGTCATGACCTCGTTGGACCATGAGTCTGGAACCGACCGCATTGCCGAGGTGGTTCGTGATAGAGAATGTGAGATCGTTGTGAATGTGCAGGGCGATGAGCCGTTGATTCCACCTGGAAATATTGATCGTATAGTTCAGCCTTTGCTGGAAGGAGCTTTAGAGTCGACCGTCACGTTGAGGATTTTAATTAAAACACGCGATGAATTGATGGATCGAAATATTACAAAGGTTGTAGTGGATAGTTCCAATTCAGCATTATATTTTTCCAAAGCTCCCATACCCTGGGATAGGGATGAATGGGGAGGTGATTCGATGCAAAATTCATCATTCGACCCCTTGAAACCTTTCTGGTATAAACATATTGGCCTGTATGCCTACAGGAAAAAATTTTTGATGGAGTTTGGAGGTTTGCCCGAATCGGGTCTTGAGAAAATAGAAAAGCTTGAACAATTGCGCATCCTTGAGAGTGGATTCAAAATTAAAGTCGTTGAAACGAACCTGGACTCGATCGGTGTGGATTGTGAAGCGGATTTGGCGATGATAGAAAAGCGTTTGGCCGTTTTACCCTGAACCTGAAATTGATGAGGAATATTGAGTGTTAAAACGAACTAACGGTAAAAAAGTAAAATACATCTTCGTCACAGGTGGAGTTCTATCATCTTTAGGCAAAGGGATTGCGGCTGCGTCCATAGGTAGTTTGCTGGAATGTTCCGGTCTTAAAATAACCATCCTCAAGCTTGACCCCTACATCAACATAGATCCGGGGACGATGAATCCGTTTCAGCACGGAGAAGTTTATGTGACCGATGATGGGGCGGAAACCGACCTGGATCTAGGGCATTACGAACGGTTCACCCACGCAAAAATGCGCCGGGCCAATAGCATCACCGCCGGTCGCATTTATCATAATGTCATTCAAAAAGAACGCAAAGGGGAGTATTTAGGAGCCACGGTTCAGGTGATTCCCCACATTACTGATGAAATCAAAAAGCATATCCGCTTGGTTGGCAGTGGCGTGGATGTGGTGATTTGTGAAATCGGGGGGACAGTTGGTGATATTGAAAGCCTGCCTTTTCTGGAAGCCATTCGTCAGTTTCGCTTTGATGTTAAACCCAAGGATGTACTTTATGTTCACCTGACTCTTGTTCCTTATATTAAAACCGCAGGTGAATTAAAAACCAAACCCACTCAGCACAGCGTTCAGAAACTGCGGGAAATTGGTATTCAACCAGATGTCCTACTATGTCGAACTGAGAAAAAACTTTCTAAATCCATCAAAGAAAAAATAGCTTTGTTTTGCAGTGTCGAGACAAACTCTGTCATCACCGCTATGGATGTCACCTCCATTTATGAAGCCCCGCTTAGTTATGAAAAAGAGGGAATTTGTAAAATCATTCTGGAAAAATTAGGGATAAAGGGAAAAGAGCCGAATCTGGAACGGTGGCAAAAGATCAACCAGGTTTTGCAAAAGCCGGATGGCGAGGTCAAGATAGGAATTGTGGGCAAGTATGTGGACTTGAAAGAGTCCTATAAAAGCCTTACGGAGGCTTTGGTTCATGGAGGGATTGGTAATAAGGTCCGTGTCATTTTTGACTGGGTGGAAGCAGAGGCCCTTGAAAAAGAGAACGGGATCACGTTGTTGAAAGCATGTGACGGGGTTCTGGTCCCCGGAGGATTTGGAGAACGGGGTATCGAGGGCAAGATCAGAGCGGTCCAGTTTGCCCGGGAAAACAAGGTGCCTTATTTTGGGATTTGCCTCGGCATGCATTGCGCTGCGATTGAGTTTGCGCGGAATGTTGCCCATCTCAAAAACGCAAACAGCGGCGAGTTTTCCACTACATCCCCCTATCTTGTTATTGATCTCTTGCCCGATCAGAATACCAAAGGAGATAAGGGCGGAACCATGCGTTTGGGGGAATATCCCTGCCAATTGAGAAAAAAATCCAATGCTTATAATGCGTATGGAAAAAGGGAAATTGAAGAGAGGCACCGTCATCGTTATGAATTCAACAACATGTACCGCATCCAAATGGAAGAGGCAGGTCTGGTCTTTAGCGGCTTATCGCCCAACGGCAATCTGGTGGAAATCATAGAAGTGAAAGACCATCCCTGGTTCCTGGCAGGCCAGTTTCATCCAGAGTTTAAATCCTCCCCAATGAATCCGCACCCCTTGTTCCGGGACTTCATTGCCTCATCCCTCAAGTACAGAAGCAATAATCATAAGAGCTGAATCAAGGCGCTTTTTATATACTAGCCAAGTGCTTTAATACTCTAGCTTGATAATTGTAGGAATTGACACCCGAGCCATTGTAGCGACGCATGGCATAAGGCCAGTCGCAGGGAAAGTTTTTGCGGATCGGAACACCTTTGTAAGAGCCGGGGTGGTATTGGGTTTTCTTGAAGGTATTTTTGGAGCCTTCGTAGTAGGGGGTTTCTTCTGCTACGATATCTTGTTTTCCCACCTTCATTGCGCAGGTTTTACAATCCGTTAAATAGCGCGAGTCATTTTCTTCATATTGACAGACTAACGGTTTTTTTTGAGTTCTACCATCGGCAAATCGGTCATCTGCGCGTCTTCCTACGGGTGGACCGGTGACAAAGTATTCAAATTTGTCCCTCAACTCTGCAATAGCTTTGCTGATGTTTCCTCGTATACCGACCATGAAGTTTTTGACTTCACTTTTCTTCGGCGGGTGATGAAACAGGGTGAATTGTCCCAGGCCATAACCGCGCGAAGTGATGATATATTTTTCCCCTGCGTTGGTGTCCATTCCCACCACTATATAATTGTCCTCATCAGCACCACGGGGAACATAGAAGTGCTTGAGGTTGGATTCCTGTTTAAATATGGCTTTCAGGAAAGGGAGCGGGACATCGGTAGAAGTCAAAGCATCCAAATGCCAAAACTTCATAAGATTAGTTCTCTATGACAAATATTGCAAGGCCAAAATGTGGTTTTACAGATGTTTTTATGAGGGAGGTCAGTAAGAATTTATTATCAAAGGGATAAAAATTGAAAATACTGCTATTTTTGCAGGAATTGGGGTGGGTTAAGCCATGGCGCGGATGACATCCTTCTTGCCTATGATGCCGACCAGTTTATCGGATTCCAGAACTGGGAGGGTGTGCACATTTTTCTCAGCCATGAGCGTAGTGATCTCGCTGAGGTCAGTATCCGGGGAAATGGTGATGGGTTTGTTCTGGTAAATATCTTCAATTTTGGAGCCGGTTAGTTTTTTTAGATCCGATTCAAATTTCTTTTCACTTTCCAGAAATAACACCGCATCAAACAGGGCGATGACCGTGGGGATGTGAAGGTTCTTATTCTGCTCAATCAAATCTCCCTGGGTAACCACGCCGATAACCTTTCCTGCATCATCGAGAACGGGAACTCCGTTAAAATGGTTTTCGATAAATAGTTTGGACAGGTCGCTGATGGGTTGGTCCTTTTTCACTGTAACCACATTCGTGGTCATGATATCGCGTGCCGTTTTCATTTAAATCTCCGCTCAATTCTGTTTCTTAATATTAGATACTTTGCGTAGCTGGTCTATTCCCTTAAGGGACGGGCGGGTTGGAATAAGTTTTCGATTTCCTATTCTTTTTCTGGGAAGCCCGGTTTTACCAAATATTTTTTTGACGAATTCAAAAACAGTCATCAGGAAACCGATAAATGTCTCCATGAATTTGAAGGGCAACTCCTTTTGCATTTTATAGATCACATAAATAACCACAACAATCAGGATCATATTGGGTATCCAGACAGAGGTGTAGGAATGGATTTTGCCAATTCTTCCCAGGTTTTGGGTCAAAATGAGCCCCACATAATAAACCATAATGACAGCTACGGTGATTCCAAAACTACCTGATTTACCTGAACGGCTTGATTTGATACCCAGCGGGGCACCAAGGAATGCAAAAAGCAGGCAGGTGAAGGGAATGGAGAATTTTTTACTCAATTCCACCTCCGGTCCGGATGTGGGCAGTCCTTTTTCCTTCATGTTGATGATTTTTTCTTTGATTTGTGAGAGCGAGAGCTCCCGGTTCCCAATAAGGGCTTTTTTCTCCAGCCTTTCCGTATCGGGCAGGCTGAGGTTGATATCGTACCGGTCAAAATTCAAAGTCTGGTAATCGCCTCCCTCATTGCTCAGTTCGTGGATGGTCCCGTTATTGAGTTTAAGTTGAATCTTGAGGGTTTCCCGATTGGAAAATATGACTCCCTGTTCGGAGGTGATAATTTGCGGGGTTCCACCCTTGCTGGTATCGGCAATGAAGACACCTTTGAGCAATGAATTTTTTTGGTGTTCTTTAACCAGAAGAATCAGGTTTTTGAAGTCCCGGTTGAACACGTTAGGCTTGATGTCAACATTGGCCCGGTTCTTAATAATGTCGTAAACCAGAACTTTGTAAGACTGGTTGCCCCAGGGGAGAGCCCAGAACATTACGATATTTGCCAGAAAATAGGCAACTAATGAAAAAACCAGAACGGGTTTCATCAATTGCAAAAAACTTAAGTTGCAGGCCTTCATTGCAACCCACTCATTATTAGCTGAAAATTGATTGAAGGTGACCACCGAGGCCATGAGGACGGCCATGGGAATGGTGACAGCAAGAAAAGCAGGAGATATATAGACCATCATCATCATTATTTCTATGAAAGAAACACCGCGGTTGACGATCATTTCGGCCATAAACAGAAATTTATCCAGATAGAGAACCATTGTCATGGCGAAAATACTGATCAGGAACATCTTCAATAGTTCCGTGAAAATATATTTGTCAATTATTTTGAAAAACATGAGTTGCTTTTGGATGATGTAGAAATGGCTGAAATTTTTGCTAAAAAAACGAAAGGTTTCTTTTTATAAACTACCTCATTATACTATATCCCGACTTCTGGATCATGGATTACCAAGGTATCTCTAAAAATTTCTGCGAGTGTCCCACGCCGAGTGGCCTTCTAAATTTAATGTCCAACGCAACGAAAAATCATCAACATAAAAGGTTGCCTCACTGGTTGAAAACCCGGCTTCCAAGAACCCGTAATTTTTTTCAATTAAAATCCCTTTTAAAGGAAACCGGGTTGAACACGGTTTGCGAATCGGCATCGTGCCCCAATATAGGTACCTGCTGGGACGCGGGAACCCTGACCTTCATGATTCTGGGAGACTCCTGTACCCGTGCCTGCCGGTTTTGCGATGTCCCCACAGGTCACCTTAATTTGCCTGACCCGGATGAGCCCGATAAGGTTGCTCTATCGCTTTCGCGGTTGGGTTTGAAATTTGCGGTCATAACTTCTGTGGATCGTGACGATTTACCGGACGGTGGGGCAGGGCATTGGGTTAAAACAATTGCTGCGATTAGAGGCCGTTGCCCTGAGATTAAAATCGAAGCGTTGATTCCGGATTTCCAGGGGGATAGAGGGCTCATCCGGCAGGTGTGCGAAGCCCGTGCCGATGTGCTGGCCCACAATCTTGAAACGGTGGAGTCTCTGCAAAGGCAAGTGCGTCCGCAATGTCGTTATGAATGGTCCCTCAGAACCCTGCGAACGGCGGCAAAAACCAGTGGTGTTATCGTTAAGAGTGGACTTATGCTGGGTCTAGGAGAAAAAAGGGAGGAAGTGATTCAGGCCATGAGGGATCTTGTCGAAGCCGGGTGCCAAATCCTTTCGATCGGACAATATCTCCGGCCTACTCCGGCTCACATGGAGGTCATCGAGTTCATTCATCCAGACCGTTTCGTAGAATATAAGGAAATTGGCGAATCGATGGGTCTGAGCCATGTGGAAGCAGGGCCTCTTGTGCGCAGTTCCTACCTGGCAGATCAGCAGGCCCGTGCGGTGGGACTAGCTTGAATCTGCGGAATACATAAGTAGGGGTAAGTAATCCCCTGTAGGCGCAAACTTTATGCAACGAAAATTAAGCGACCTGAAGAAAAAGACCCACTGTTTCATCGTAGGCTTTATATATTTTCTCCTTTAAATCAGTGAGCCTTATTTGCTCAGGCAGTTGGATTCTCTCCCACGCCTCCTCGTCTATTACAGGAGGGACGGTACTTTCCCCGCTACTTCCTAATTTCATGGTGTTAGCCAGAATATCTGCAAAATAAAGAATAGACGCTCCCAAAGAATAATTAGGGGCACGGTTGGGGTCATGATGGAATGTCGTTATTTCCACATGAAATTCAGAAAGATTCCACTTTTCCAGAAGCCTTCCGCCTAATTCTGCATGATCGAACCCCAATTCTTCAAACTCTGCAATATGCAGTTGCTTGGGTTGGGTTTGGTTATCCAGTAGAATTTTCAAGGTCAATTCAGGGAGTTTTTTGCATAAAACAATCTGACCAATATCATGAAGCATTCCTGCAATAAAATATTTCTCCGGCTCCAGAGTCTCTGTATAGGAAGCAAGCTCTCGGGCTATCAGGCCACTGGCGATGGAGTGCTGCCAGAAAGATTCCATATTGATCACCGAATCGGGAATAGATTTGAACTTATCTATGACGACTGTGGATAGTAAGAGATTACTCAGATCATCGGTTCCAATCCAACCGATGGCATGGGAAATCTTTTCGATTTTGGCCGGAAATCCATAATAAGCACTATTAACGATTCCTAGTAATCGGGCTGTCAGGCTACTGTCATGAATAATAATTTCCCCAATTTCAGTAAAGGAAGTGTTCTTGTCGCACATCGCTTCTTGAAATTGGTGGTAGACCCTGGGAAGAGAGGCAATAGAAATATCATCATCGAGTAAATCTTGGATATCCAAAAAACACCCCCACAAGTTCTTGGAATATCCAAGTCTCCCCGAGCCTGAATAGGTCAGTTTGTTACTTACAAGCGTAGCTGTGCAATATTTATTAATATTGGTAATTCGATATTATTATAAGAGTTCTTGTAAATACAAAATTTTCTAGAATATATTTTTCTGTGCAACGATCTTTTATCTCAATACTTTGCGGAACTGAAAAGCATATTTGGCATGAGGTTTGCTGTTTTATGGAAACAAAGGTAAAAGTGTCAATAATTCGTCTTGAGGTTTTTGTGTGAACACGAGTCTTTATCTGCAAAGTTTAAATAAATTGGATTCCGTTAGTCGTCTTTTTAAGGCTGAGAAGAGTATGAATACGGGGTATTCCGACCCTTTTTATTCTATTCTGGTCAAACATCAACTGAATATGATTCAGGCCTGGAGCCCTGCAGGAGGGAATTCTGCAACGGGTATCGACCCTCTTGCCCTTTCAAAAGCTCTACTCAAGTTAAAAGGTATTACAGTCAATACCGGAGAAACATTCAGTTCCTCCATCAATTCCAGACGGGTCATGCAATCATATGAGACAGTAAAAAAAATGGAGGACGGGGGAAATTGGGACAATCAATCTCTTAAGGCCTTGACAGGTCGTATCGCTGTTAAAAATGGTATTCCTGAAGGGCTATTGCAAAAATTGATTCAAACGGAATCAGCTTTCGATCCGCAGGCAAAAAGTTCGCGCGGTGCGATGGGCTTGGGCCAGATCATGCCGGCAACTGCAAAAGAACTGGGGCTGGTTATTGGCGATGAAAAAACTCCGGGTTCTGTCTGGCATCCCGAATCGAACTTAGACGCATCGGCGCGTTATTTGAAAAAGCTTTACGATAAATACCAAAAAGAAGGAATCACTGAGAAGGAGGCATGGAATTTTGCGGCGGGTGCTTACAATGCTGGCATGGGTAATATTGCCCGGGCTATCAAGAAGATTTCCCATGAGTCCGTCAAAACCTGGGATCAAGTGGCCCAGGTGCTTCCGCAAGTTACTGGAAAATATTCTCAGGAAACCATTCGCTATGTGAATCGCTTGCGGGCTTAATGTGCTTTAGGTGATCTCTTAATCACTTCTTCTGCTTTTTTTATTATCTTTTCTTCCCAGTTAAAAATAAAACGCTTCCTGTCTGCTACTGTTGAGTTGCGGAAAATTTCCAGTTTCTCGTTGGAGTGGAGAACCCCATTGATCATTGCGGTCAGGGTTTCTGCTTGATTTACGGGGAAACGTTGCTCCGGACGGGAAATGATTTCTCTATTCTCTGAGATATCACTGACGAGGCAGGGAAGACCACATGCCATTGCTTCCAGAATGGAGTTGGAAAGTCCTTCAAGATGGGAGGGAAATACAAACAGGTCGCAACCGGGTAGAATATCTAGAACATCCTCTCGCCAGCCAGTAAATATAACTTTCAACTCAAGTTGTTTTGCCAGGACCTGTAACGAATGTAGCAAAGGGCCTTGCCCAATTAAAATTAATACAACTTTATTTGATTCGACTTTTGCAACAGCCTTGAGAAAACAATGCAGGTTTTTCCTGGGAATCAGCAAGCCGGTTGTGACCACTAAGAAAGAATCTTCTTGCAGCTCGAATTCTTTTAATACCCATTTTCTTTGTTCAGCCTTGTCAATATTTAGCTCGTTAATGTTGTTGTAAAGGATTTGGATATCCTTTTTCGTGTTTCCGAGTTTAGCCAGTTCAACTTTAATAGATTCGGAATTTGCCACCAGCGAATCAGATATGGCGACGCCTGCTTTTTCCATAAGGCGTTCTATCATGAAAATAATTTGTGAACGGCCAAATGAAAATTCTTTTTTCTCCTTCAGTGTTCGAATAAATGTAAGAAGAGGAGCTCCAGTTACCCATTTTGCCGGTGCGCACAGGCATGCATAGGTCAGGGAGAAGATCGATAGCAATTGTACTTTTTCCCTGTACGCTATCCAGGCAGTAAACCAGGGAGCCAACGCAAAAAAATAGATCCAGAAAAATAAAGTATCGTGATTTTTGAATGGGGTGGTGAGGATATGGGGAGTTAAGTTCTTATGTTTATAGGGAAACGGTTCCACCGCAATATAATGAACTTTCCATCCCTGTTCCAGATAAGCATGGATTTTCATTTGCAGCCTTTTGCAAAACCCGCCGGGCTTATGTTTATAGTAAACTGTAAGGATACGGGTTTCCGTTGGCATTTTTTTTAAACTCGAGGAACGAAATTGCTGATATATAGATAGTAGTTTTTCTGCAAAGCTTGGTAGCCTGATCCTTCAATGCTATATTTTTCAGGAATCGAATGTCAACAAACAACATAAACCAACTACCCGGCCCCAAAATAACAATCCTGACCACATCTTTCCCCCGTTTTGAAGGGGATAATGCAGGAAGATTTGTCTATAATTTTGCGCGGGAGTTAAGTTCCATACGGGTCATTGCACCGCACGATTCGGCAGTCGTTAAGGACCTGCATCCATTTCCTGTTGAGCACTTCAGATATTTTTTCCCCGAGTCATTTCAATCTCTTGCCTATGGAGCGGGAATGGCCAGTCGTATCAAAAGTAACTTTCTTCGTATATTTCAATTACCTTTTTTATTAGGCTCATTTTTTTTGTCGGCGTTGAAAAGTGCAGGTCAAACTCAGGTTCTCCACGCTTATTGGACTCTTGCCGGACTGGTTGCCATCACTGTAAAATTTTTTACGGCAATACCCGTTGTTATCAACTTATGGGGATCGGACATATTATTTACAAAGCTTCCCATTATATGGTATTTACTCTGCAAAATTCTCAATCGGGCCGATGTAATCATATGCGAAAGCCAGCATTTTGCCGACCAACTCATTGCAAAAGGAATTTCCAGACAGTTAATCACGGTTCTTCCTAACGGAATCGATCTGGAACAATTTAAGCCGCTCGATAAAATGACTCTGCGAAAACAATTGGGGTTACCGATAGATCGGCCCATAATATTAGCGGTAGGAAATCTTTCTGAAAGAAAAGGGCATAAATATCTTTTAGCCGCTTTGCCAAAAATACTGCAATCCTACGGTCCTGTTCTGGTGGTAATAGTCGGAGAAGGCGAATTCAGATCTGCCATAGAATTAATGATCACAAATCTGAACCCTTATGTCCATCTGGCAGGTTTTCAAAAGGGGGAAACGATTCCACATTGGCTCAATGCTGCAGATATTTTTGTCTTGCCTAGTTTACTTGAAGGGACACCCAACATTCTCTTGGAAGCAATGGCTTGCCAATTGCCAGTGGTTGCAACAGCTGTCGGGGGAATTGGATGTGTCATAGAAGACGGGCGAAACGGGCTTATCATTCCACCCAGGTCTGATACCCATCTTGCAGAAGCCGTGATCACGTTACTTCAAGATTCTGCCTTGCGCGAACGTTTGAGTATTAATGCCAGAAATACCGTTTGCTCTCAATATGGTAGCTGGAAGCAACAGTCAGCTAAGCTTGAAAATATCTATTCCAAAATCCTTGAGCCGAGATAACGTTTGCCAGTGTAGGCTCCGCCCACGCCTGGTGGTTTAAAGTTTGACAATGAGGGATTTTGACAGCAACAGGTTTTTAAATTGTGCTTTTTTCCGCAGATTATCCAAAACTCCTGGTTTTGCCCCTGATTTGGAAGGCGATTGTTTCTTTTTCTCAAACTTTTCCTTCAAATACGTAAGGACGATATCTTTTCCTTTTTCCGGGATATCAAACATGCTGAGCCTCCGCTTTAGCCGGGAACCGGGCCGTTTGGTTGATAGAGAACGGGCCTGGAAACACTTTAATATTGGTGTGGAGTTATGTCTCCATTATCCACATATCTCTTTATTTATAAATAGGTTATAGGAGATCTTGGGGTTTGAATGAGCGAGGTATTCTTCAGTGAAGTTTCCTTAAACCCAGGGTTTCTCTGAACAGATGAGTGATTACAAAAAGTAGGTTTTCCTTTTTTTCGACCAGTCGGCGGAGGGTATAAGGCAACCAGGCCTTTCCATAGGGGGTATAGATTCTTACCCGATATCCTTTTTCTTTAAGTATTTTCTGCAGGTCCCGCCGGACTCCATACAACATTTCGAAATAAAAGGATTCCGGCTCAATCTTTTCCTGGGTTATGAAATCCAGAAGTTTCACTAGCAGGTTTTCATCATGGGTCGCGATTGAAGGCTGATGACCTTCTTTCAGTAATTGATAGGCAAGTTTCAAAAAGTTTGCTCTTATTTCATCCATGGATTGCAAGGCAATATCGGTGGGCTCTTTATAAGCTCCTTTGCATAGCCTCAAGGAGATTCCGTTTTCAATGAAACGGCGAACATCATCTTCTGAGCGGAGCAGGTAAGCCTGAATGGCTTGGCCAATATGAGGATGAGTGCGGTGCACCTCTTCACAAATTTCGAGGGTGTGCTGAGTATGGGCGGAACCTTCCATATCCAAACGGATTGTATGATTGCCCATTGCCTGTGCCAATTGTTTTAGATTATCTGTGCAGAATTTCCTGTCAATATCCAAGCCCAACTGGGAGAGCTTGATAGAAAAATCAAAGGAATGGTCAATACTGTCGAGCGACTCACATAACTTCAGATATTCAATTTTTGCGTCTTCCGCCTGCTGGCGAGTGGAAACGCTTTCTCCTAGAATATCAATGCTGGTAAAATAACCGGACTGCTGAATTTTGCGGATAGCGGGTACAGCTGTTTTGATGTCGGGCCCTGCTATGAAACGCTTGGCAAATGGGTAGAGGAATTTCATAAGGGACCTCTATTTATTAGGTAATCTTCTCTTGGGCAATTCGCAGGCCCTTATAAAATAAGGGCCGCTCATGGCCAACAGTAATTTTTAGAGATACCCATTACAACCGGATAAAAGGCATTTGCTCAATAGAAATATAAGCCCTCTCAACAAGGTTAACCAGTCTTCAATTCATAAATTATAATTGAGATGGGCGAAACTTTGCTTTTTGGGCATGGATTTTTATAAAATGCAATGGACCATTAATAGAGCTTCGGAAAGGAGAATATAATGAATTTAAGTTGTATTGTAACAGTTGGTCTTGCAGGTGTTGTTTGCGTCACACTGGTTTATTATTTTTTTACCGAGTGGAACGCAGATTAGCTTTTAGGACGGAGGAATATATGTCAGCCAGAAGTTCGCTGAAAAGATGGTCAAGGGTCTTAAAGGCGATTCGGACATGGCTCTTCATGAAAGCCTGTCTCCCAGGGAGTTGCAAATCTTTTGCATGATTGGATCGGGAAAGACCCTGACTGAAATTGCCAATGAACTCAGTTTGGGGGTTGGAACGGTGGGAACTTATAGGAGCCGGATTCTCGCAAAAACCACTTTGAAAAATAATGCGCAAATTACCAGCTATGCTTTCAAGAACAAACTTCTCCAGTAAGTATTCTTCGCTTAGTGCAATTTCTTTTTTATTTTTCTTTGGTGGATTTCAGATTATCTAGATTCAATCGGTTTGCGTTTTTTGTCAGATTTTCTTTTTTTAGCTTGGGTAGTTTTTTGAGTGCGGACTCCGCTTTTAATGCTGAAGATTTGCTTCCAATTTCCTGCCGGAATACCAGCTTTAGCGGACCTTTTCCACGAAGAAACTTTGACGCTTTTTTTCCTCCTTCCTGATGTTCCAAAAAACGCCGGGCAACATCCTGGCTGATTCCAGTGTAAAGGTGGCCATGGTTTGTCCTTACCATGTACAGGTGCCAGGGCAGGTTTTTTGAATCAGAAACGGTCATTCAAAGGCCATCGCTCTGGCTGAACAAGGTTCTGAAATCTTCATAACCTTCTTTGGTTAAATTTTCCACGGCAATGAACCGTAAAGACGCTGAGTTGATGCAGTATCTTAATCCTGTCGGCTTGGGGCCGTCATGGAACAGATGCCCCAAATGCGAGTCGGCAGCTTTCGACCGCAACTCGATTCGAACCATGTCGAGGGTGGTATCTCTTTCGCGGACTATGTTTTCCTGCACTAGCGGCCGGGTGAAGGAGGGCCAACCTGTGCCTGATTTGAATTTGTCTTTAGAACTGAACAGAGGTTCTCCAGAAACGATATCTACATAGATTCCGGGTCGCTTATTATCCCAATACTCATTTCTGTATGGGGGTTCGGTACCATTTCTCTGGGTGACATGATATTGCAATTTAGTCAGGTGATTCTTGGACCCGGTTTTATTACCGATCAAGGTAAATTGGGGAACATTATTAAACTCTGTTCGGGAAATTTTGTATTCCCGGTCTTCCCCCCAAATCCGGTTTATGAACTCATCTCTTCCTGATCCCACACGATATATTTTGTAGCGGATATAATTTTTCTTGAAAAAATCCTGATGATATTCTTCTGCGCGATAGAACGGTCCTGCCTGAACTATTTCTGTGACAATCTTTTTGCTGAATCGTTTGCTGTCTGCAATTCTTTTTTTTGATTCTTGCGCCGTTAGTTTTTGTTGCTCGTTTTTGTAATAGATTCCTGTTGTATATTGTTTTCCTCTGTCCACAAATTGCCCACCCGCATCTGTTGGGTCAATATTTCTCCAGAAAATTTCCAGGATGTCATTGTAGGAAATTTTTTCTGGATCGAAATGGATCTCTACGGCTTCAACATGCAGGGTGGAACCTGATGCAACTTCTTTATATGTTGGATTATTCTTTTTTCCCCCTGTATATCCGGAAATAACTTGTGATATCCCCGGCAGGTCTTCATAAGGATGTTCCATGCACCAGAAACAACCGCCTGCAAGAATAGCCGTTTCGGTATTCTCAGATATGTTAGATATCTTATTGGCCGTTTGCTTCGAAGCACTGTCAACATTTTTAGGTAAAAAGGTTACGAAAAGAAAATAACTAAAAAATAATATAAAAGCCGCATAGTGCTTATTCATGATAAGTGTCCTTCTGCAGGTGATATCTACTCATTTGAGTTGGTCAAATATGATAACAAAACCATACCAGTTTAATAACTGTAAATGAGTCGCAGATTCTCCAGATAGCTTACAGAGGACTGTTTGTAGAGGGAGTTTAGGTTGGAAAAGGGCTGATAAACACCGGGTTCTAGCGCAATGAGGATTTGTTTTGCGCCAAATCAGGATGGATGCTCATCGCGGTTTGCAGGGGATGAATGGCTTTCTTATAGTGCCCCAATTTCATGTAAATCTGCCCCAGAGTGTAATGCGCCTCGGCATTGTCGGGATTGAGCCGGATAGACTCGTGAATCGCTGAAAGGGCTTCTTGATATCGGTTGGATAGAATGCAGGACAGCGCCAGGAAATAATGCGTATCATAATTATCCGGTACGAGCTTGATTGCTTTACGGTAATATTCGTTAGCTTCCTGATGCCTGTTTAAAGCTGCGTGTGCCAGTCCAATCTTGAAATGGGCTTCGGCATAATCCGGGTTGATACGAAGGGTCTCTTGCAGTTCTTTCAGTTTCTCGGGATGACGGCCCACTGCACCATAGGCTAGCGCCAGATAAAAATGCGATTGGAAAGCATTTTTCTGAAATTTTAACGATTTCTCCAGAGGAGGAATGGCTTTTTGAAACTGTTTATTTTTGAGATAGGCAAGGCCCAATTCTGAAAGGAAGGCAGGGTTTTCAGGCTCTTTTATCAAAGCGGCTTTCATCGACATCACCGTTGCGACTTCTTCCTGCGACAATGCCGAAGAGCTGACAATAAGAAATACTACGCTCACTAGGATAGCTAACGTCTTTTTCATGAAATTCGCCTTGATCGTTTGAATAAACAGGCTCCCCGAATGGACGGAAACTATAGCCCGGTCCGGGTGACCTGTAAAGTTGGAATGTATAAGCCTATATAATTCAAATTGCTAATTGAGGCTTTTTTAAAAGGCGGAAAAGCGGAAATGTTATACGGTTTAGACGGTCTTTTTTTTCAATGAATTGTAGGAATTATTTTTGCGTAGTATCAACCTCAGCCTGTTGTGAAAGGCTGGTAATGGTGGCAGGAAACGAAAGAATTGCTATCCCCGGTTTTTTCAGGATATTGGCTGATGCACTTTTTTGCCAACGCTGAGCCCTGCTCTTCATTCAGGTAAATGGGGCAACGCGGATGAAAATGGCAACCCGGTGGCGGATTGAGAGGGGAGGGCACATCTCCTAACAAGGGCTTAAATGGTTTGCGGGTTTCCAACGTGGGAACCGACTCGAGAAGCGATTTAGTATAAGGGTGACGGGGGTTCTTGAAGAGATCATCGACCGGAGCCTGCTCCACAATTTTTCCCAGATACATAATGGCTATCGTGTCCGCCATATAACGTACCACGCTAAGATTATGACTGATGAAAAGATAGGTCAGTTGGTGTCGCGCTTGTAATTCTTTTAGCAGGTTGAGAACCTGGGCCTGCACCGATACATCCAAAGCGCTTGTGGGTTCATCCAGAACCAGAAATTCCGGTTCCAGTATCAAGGCGCGGGCAATGGCGATGCGTTGCCGCTGACCACCGGAAAATTCATGCGGATAACGTTCCATTATGGATTCTCCCAGTCCCACTTCCTGCAAAACCTGGGCGATTTTTTTGGTTCTTTCATCAGGTGAAAGTAGTGGTTGGTGTACCTCCAATCCTTCCCCTACAATCTTTTCGATGGTCATTCGAGGTTGCAGGGAACCGAAAGGGTCCTGGAACACAATCTGCACATGTTTGCGAAACCGTTTCAAAGTTTCGCCTTTCAGGTTCATGATATTTCGATCGTTGAAAAATACTTCTCCTCGTGCATCGGGAACCAATTGCAGGATGGATTCTCCCAGGGTGGTTTTTCCGCAACCCGATTCCCCCACCAGAGCCAGGGTTGCCCCTTTGATAATATCCAGATTGATATGGTCCACCGCACGGATATGGTTTACCACGCGAAGAAATACACCCCTGCGGATAGGAAAAAAAGTTTTCAAATTCCGTATCCTGACAAGTGGATTGCTATCAAGCTTGCGGGCGGGCAGGGGGATGGCTTTCTGTGTTTGTTGGTGGCGAGTTCCCTTTTCCATTAGGTGGCAAACAGCCTGATGGTTATTGCTGATGTGGTGGACTTTGCTCTCTTGCGCATGGCAAATGTCCATGACTTCGGAACAGCGGTCGGCAAACCTGCACCCTTCTCCATACTCGGTAGCGGGAGGGACCAAGCCTGGGATGGTATCCAGCAACGTATCGGTTTTCGCAAGCTTGGGAATGGAACTAAAAAGCCTTTGCGTATAGGGGTGGGTCCTATTGTTAAAAATTTGCTCCCGGTTTCCATACTCCGCCACTCGACCTCCATACATGATGCACAAATCATCGGCTATCTGGTTGACGATCCCCATGTCGTGGGTGATCAACAGAATGGCCATGCCGGTTTGTTTCTGTAGATCACTCATCAGGCTCAAGACCTGAGCCTGAATGGTGACATCCAGAGCGGTGGTGGGTTCATCGGCGATGAGCAATTTTGGCTCACAGGCCAGAGCCATGGCGATCATGACCCTTTGTTTCATACCCCCTGAAAGCTGGTGCGGAAAATCATCAATACGTTTATCGGGATCAGGAATTCCCACCCTGTCGAGAAGTTCTATTCCCTGCTTCCGGGATTCCCCTTTGGCAATTTTTAAATGTTGCCGCAAAGGTTCTTCAAGCTGGTTACCGATGCGAAACAGGGGATTCAAGGATGTCATCGGTTCTTGAAAAATCATGGCGATATCGTTTCCTCGCAGATTTCGCATTTCCTCAGGGTCTAATTGGAACAGGTCCTGCCCCTGAAACCGAATCTCTCCTGTTGGATGGTAACCGTTCTCGGCGATCAGCCTGATGATTGAAAATGCTGTCTGGGTTTTTCCGCAACCGGACTCACCCACGAGAGCCAGGGTTTTCCCCTGTTCCAAATCAAAAGAGATGCCATCCACCGCCCGGGCAATTTTCCCAGGGCCGGCGTGGAAATGGGTGGCGAGATTTTTAACAGATAGCAGCATTTTTCTAAAGTGTTTTCCTCGGGTCGAAGGCGTTGCGAATACCTTCTCCAACAAATGTTAATAGAGTGATCATCAAAGTGAGAGCTGCGAAGGTCGGCAACAATATCCACAATGCCTGCAGGTTATTTTTCCCCTGTGCCAGCAGTTCCCCAATGCTGGGTGCGGGACTGGGCACGCCAAGGTTCAGAAAGTCGAGACTCACCAACGCAAAAATTCCAGCTGTGACTTCAAATGGAAAAAATGTGACCACCGGTGTTAATGCGTTAGGCAAGATATGCCGGCGCATGATGGTGAAATTGGAAACTCCCAATCCCTTGGCCGCTTTAATAAATTCAAAGTTGCGAATTTTTAAAAATTCCGCGCGAATATAGGCGGCGATCCCCATCCATGCGGTGAGATTCAAAATTAAAAATAAAATTAGCACCGAGGGAACCAAAAAAGAACTTAAAATTATTAAAATATACAGGCGGGGAATCGATCCCCAGATTTCCGTTAATCGTTGTCCAGCCAAGTCCACCCAACCGCCAAAAAATCCTTGAGCCCCACCTATCAGACACCCGATCAAGGTGCCGGTGATGGCCAATGAAGCTCCAAAGATCAAAGAAATACGGAAGCCATAAATCAAACGTGCCAATACGTCACGACCCCGATCATCTGTTCCGAGATAATGTCCATCTTGCCAGGATGACTCGATGAATCCGTCACCGTTGCGTGCGGGGGTGCGATAGGGCGCGGCCAACACAACATGGCCGGTTAATGATTCTGTGGGAATATATTTGTAGTCGTAGCGGATTGGAGGCCAAAGCACCCAGGCATCTCTCGGGGCTAAAGGTTTTACGGATGTTGTTTCTGCGGGAGGAACAATAGGGCTATTTTCAAAATCACCCAGCTCTATACTAAAACCCGGTTCCTCGTCTTCATCCTCGAAATCATCCAACTGCAAACCAAATGAATTCTTATCATCTACCAGCGAAACGGTGGATGAAGGTTCCGGCAGTCCTTTTAAAAGTCTCAGAAACCGGGCAGATTTGTAATCCGGTTCGCTTGGCAGGGAACCGCCAAAGTCTTTCTCGTTGTAGTTGATGAGAATAGGGAAAAACGGTTTGCCTTCCACAATGATCATAATTGGTCGTACATTACAGATCAACTCAGCGGGTAGGGTCGCGATAAAAAGAAAAGCCAGGACCAAAAAACTGAAATAAGCCCGTTTGTCTTTTTGGAATATACCCAACTTGACTTGGAGTTCTTTATTCAGTTTCATCTGTGTTAGCCTTGGGACTCATCAAAAGAAATTCTTCTATCGATCAAAACGTATGACAGGTCGGTCAATAATTGGCCGACCAGTGCCATGAGCGAGAATATAAACAATGTACCCAGGACAATAGGATAATCTCGCTGTATCACCGCCTGGAAAGAGAGAAGTCCTAGTCCGTCCAGAGTGAAGATTTGTTCAATTAATAATGAGCCGGAGAAAAACATGGCAAGAAAGGCGATGGGAAATCCGGTCACCAGAGGAATGAGGGAATTTTTGAGCACATGTTTAAAGAGGACGCGTTTTTCCGGCAGTCCTTTGGCTCTTGCGGTCAGCACATATTGTTTGCGCATTTCTTCCAGGAAAGCGTTTTTTGTCAGCAGGGTCAGCGTGGCGAAACCCCCCAGCACGTAGCACAATAAGGGCGCTGCCAGATGGTGAAGATAATCGGTCAACTTTTCCCAGAAGGTCCATGATTCGTAACCGAGGGCTCCTGCGGATGTCAGGCCTGAGATCGGTATAAGATGAACGATGGCTCCATCTCCCGGACCGAACAGGACAATGATAAAAATTGCCAGTACAAAACCCGGAACGCTGTAACCGATGAGAATGATCAGGCTGCTAGCGGTATCAAAACGGGTTCCATGTTTTACAGCTTTGGCGATGCCCAGAATAATGCAGATGGTGTAGGTCAAAAAAAAGCTGGTGATACCCAGTGATGCGGAAACCGGTAATTTTTCCTTGATGAGTTCAAGAACGGATTTATTGCGGTAAAACGAGTTGCCAAATTTGAAAACGAGGAATCCCTCCCAATTATCTATGCTGAAAAAACTTTCGGTGAAGGGCGCATTTTTATTCTTGGGTGAGTACCACAGAAAAGTGCGCAGATACCTTTCCCATAGCGGCCGGTCGAGATGGTAGATTTTTTTTAATTGTTCCATGTGTTTGGGGTCCATCTCTCCTGATTTTCCCCCGGGACCGGTCAAAGCTCCGCCGCCTGCCTCGGTCAAGGTGCTACCGTGGCCCCTTAAAAGGGATTTCAGCTGGTCTATCGGACCTCCGGGAACAAATTGTGTAGCGATGAAGGTGATGGTGACGATCCCAATCAAGGTGGGAAACATCAATAAAAGCCGGCGTATGATGTAAGCGGTCATGGAACTATTCAGACGTGTTGGGGAAATGCATGTTTTTTATTGGAGAGACTTTCCTTGTGCCCTCGCGTTTTTCAGTTTTTGAGCTTTTTGTTCATCCCACCACCACCATTCAAGGATGTTATTGGCAATGGAGCTTTGCGAGGGATTGATTTTAGGACGGCTGAATTTATTCCAAAATACCGCCCTATCATAGGCAATATACCAATGTGAAACCATATAAAACTGATGCGTGAGAATCCGATCAAGGGTCTGAATATTGATGACCAGTTCTTTACGGGTTTTTGCTTTAATGATCCTGTCGATCAATTCATCCAGAGCGGGATTTTTAATGCCCATATAGTTTCTCGTGCCCGGCGTGTCGGCGGCTTCACTGCCCCACATATAGCGTTGCTCGTTACCGGGCGAGCGGCTTTGCGGATAGCCTGCCACGATCATGCCGAATTTGAAATTCCTCAGGCGTTCTTCATATTCCGCAATTTGCACGACCTTGATATCCAGGTGGACCCCGATCTTTTTTAAATTATTCTTATAGGGTTCGGCGATGCGCTGAAATCCGGGTCCGGCCAAAAGAAGTTCAAACTGGAGTTGGTTTTTGCCCTTTCTGCGAATGCCATCGGAACCTATTTTCCATCCGGCGGAATCCAGCAAAGTGTTGGCCACCTGAATATTTTTGGTGGCCGATTGGCCTTGTCCCGGTGCGCCTACCGGTTTAGTGAGTGCCGTTTTGGGAACATAATTTTTATATTTTTC
>Ga0209445_1000490_pt1 | contig 22417 bp, 22 predicted proteins | sample MarorgKNORR_S2LV_4_FD_188223 | JGI IMG/M metagenome (GOLD analysis project Ga0209445, IMG submission 188223) | Marine microbial communities from the Southern Atlantic Ocean, analyzing organic carbon cycling - NADW_A/KNORR_S2/LV (SPAdes) (version 2) | ecosystem: Environmental > Aquatic > Marine >... | reverse complement strand
CACCAACAGAAAAACCTCGTTTATTTTTTAAAAAATTAGAGAGCGCAATAGTAAAAGGAGTTTTTCCCGCACCGCCTAAAGAGATATTTCCTATACTAATAACTTTAGTATCAATATTAGTAGGATTGATAATATTGTTATCATATAAAAAATTTTTTATTTTAATAAATACCATATGTATTGGGAATAAAAACAAAATAATAGAGAAAATACTACGCATCTGAAGACGCCTTTTTATCTGTCAAAAATAGGGAGTCTTTTACAACCTCCAAACATTCATCTGTTGATTGTTCGGCATTAAAATAAATAGGTTTCCCAATAACCATCTTTGTTTTACTAAACGGTTTACTAATATAAAAAGTATGCCAATTTTTAAATTCCCAACTTTTTGATACATGGCCAATTACCGGTATAATAGGGACACCACTTTGTTTTGCTAGACGTACTGCACCCTGCTTCGGAACATGCTCAGGCCCCGTTGGTCCGTCGGGAGTAATAATCAGTTGCATAGAAGGTTTTTGCAGTAACTCTATCATATCTTGATAGGCTTTACCACCACCCTTACCGCTTGAACCCCTGACAAATTTGTACCCCATTTTTATTCCAACATCAACAATAAGATTCCCATCTTTGCTTTTGCTTGCAAGCCCAACATAGTTTTTATTAGAAAAATATTTAAAAACGGCTAACACCTTTCCATGCCAAGTGACCAAAATAAATGATTTATTTTGTGCTATTAAATTTTGGATATTTTCTTCACCAACAACTTCCCATCTATTAAACCCATATAAAAAATTAATTGCTAATTTTAGCGCAAATGTTTTGATTTTATACATCATAATTTATTGTAGAATATGTTTAGCAGCTTCTTTGTATGGGTTTGTCTTGGAAGTTAAGGAGTTTATTAGCTCATGATATTCTGCTTTAGTTGTTTCTCTACCTTCTCTTGATAGCAGATAAATAACTTGCTCCGCTATGTTGCTAGCATTCATTTCATTTTGCAATAGTTCTTTAACAACATTTTTATCGCTAATAAGATTTACCAAAGAAAGATATTTTACAGAAGACATCTTTTGTGCTAAAAACCAAGTAACAGAGGATAGTTTATAACAGACCACCATCGGACACCCCAATATTGCAGTTTCAAGAGTAGCTGTACCCGAAGATACAATCGCCGCATCTGAAACAGATAGGATTTCGTAATGATTTTCTTTGGTAGTAATAACATTATCAGGAATATTATCAATTGCGACATTAGGAGCTTCGAGAAGCACAGGAACTATGTTGTGAGACGATTGTTTTTGTAAAAGATCTAATGTTTGTAAAAAAATTGGCCAATGTTTTTGAATCTCAGATTTTCTACTACCAGGCATAAGCGCAACAACCTTATCGTTTGATGAAATATTATATCTTTCATATAGAAGGTTTTTATCTGCTCGAATATTTTGTAATGCTATTAATGGGTTACCAACATATGAAATTTCAATATTACGCTTTTTAAACCAATCTTTTTCTAGAGGGATAATACTAATGCGCTTATCGGTGTTTTGCTCCAAAATTTTTGCGCGTGAACTTCTCCAAGCCCAAACTTGCGGTAATATAAAATAGGAAATCTCTATACCCATTTTAGATATTTTTTTTGCCAACCTTAAGTTGAATCCGGGGTAATCAATTAAAATTACTTTTTCGGGTTGTGTTTTTTTAATAAAGGCCAACGTCTTATTAAAAATCATCTTAATTCTCGGGTAATGTTTTAATACTTCAATAAGGCCAATGACGTTTAGATTTTTAATATGTTCAATAGGAGTTAACCCTTGTTTGATCATTTTTTCGCCCCCAATCCCATAAAACTCATAAGTTTCGTTAGATTGTTTTAAAGCTTTTATAAGCTGAGAACCGTGCAAATCTCCGGAATCTTCTCCAGCAATAATTACTATTTTTTTATGAGCCATTTTTAATAATTTTTTTTTCAATTTCTAGAGCAATCTCTAAAGCCTGTAACCCCTGTTTTCCATCGACAATAGGGGTCTGTCGACTGTTTATAGAATCAATAAAATTATTTATTTCTTCTAAAAGTGCATCTTGTTTTTCTGGTGTTAGTTTATCATAAAATAAATTTTTAGATCCTGTAGCAGTATCAACAACCTTCTCTATACAGTTGTCAGAAAATGCAGAAGTCTTTTCAAGGCCATAGATTTCAATTTGTGGTATCATTAAATCTGTAATAGTATAAAGATTTTTTTCATATGTGCGGATTTTTCTAACATAGTTTTGAGCAATTCTGCTAGATTTTAAATTTGCGACGACGCCATTTTCAAACTCAATATGTGCGTGCGCAAGATCCACCGTATCGCTCATCATTGTAGCCCCGCTAGCATGAATATTTATAATAGTTGAATCTATCATTGATAAAATTAGATCAATATCATGTACCATTAAATCTAACACCACCGGTACTTCGGCACCCCTTGCTTGAAAAGGGGCCAATCTTTCTATTTCAATATAGTGTGGCGCTGAAACAATATGTTTAAGCTTATTAATGGTAGGATTAAATCTTTCAATATGACCCACTTGCACAATACATTTTTTAGACGCCGCCATTTGAATGATTTCATTGGCCTCTTGTGTAGTGCTCGTTATAGGTTTCTCAATAAAAATGTCTTTATTTTGTTGTAGACATTTCAGGGCAATTTGATAATGAAAGTTCGTGGGAGTAACAATGTGTAATCCATCTGATTTAGATATTAATTCATCAATATTTTCGAACGCTTTTACCGCAAATTCTGTTGCTACTTTTTCAGCATTGTCTTGGTCCACATCAAAAAATCCAACAAAATCAATGTTGGCATGCTTAGATAAATGATTAATATGAAATTTACCTAAATGTCCTGCACCTATAACACCAATCTTAATTTTTGTTTGCATCATTGTCCTTTAATAAAGTACGCAACATCGCCTTCTTGCATAATATAATCTCTACCAACATTTTTCACCAAGCCCAATGTTTTTAATTCTTTAATATTATCTTGATGTTTTATGGCATCATCAAAACTATATATTTCTGCTTTAATAAATTTTGTTGCAAAATCTGTATGAATTTCTGCAGCAGCATCTACCGCACAATCATTTTTCTTAATTGTCCAACCACGAACCTCCATTTCGCCGCATGTGAAAAATGTTTGAAGCCCAAGAGTGTTATATGCCTCTTTTATCAGAGCACTCAGCCCAGTCTCTTTTAAGTTATAATCTTCTAAAATTATTTTTTTCTCTTCTTCGTCAAAATCTGCCATTTCTGCTTCTAACTTCCCGTTAATGGCGACAAAAGATGAATGATTATTTACCGCAACCTCTTTAGTCTTTGACAATTGATCGGTATCGGAAAAATGATCATCTATATTTGCCACATAGATCATTGGCTTATCGGTTAAGAGAAATAAATTTTTAATTACCTCATCTTCTTTTGATTCTCTTTTAAATGATCTCGCAGCTAATCCTTCATTTAAATGAGATAAAAGACTCGTTAGAGCTGCTTCTGCTATTTTACCTTCCGGCTTATTAGCATTAAGAAGTTTTTGATTTTTTTCTAAAGACCTTTCTACGGTTTTCATATCAGCCAACACCAACTCAGTATTAATAATTTCTATATCATCTAATGGATCCAGGCGATTTTCAACATGTGTAATATTTTTGTCAGAAAAAAACCGAACAACCTGCACTACAACTTTTACAGATCGGATTTGTGACAAAAATTGATTGCCAAGACCTTCTCCTTGATGCGCATTTTTTACTAAGCCTGCAATATCAATAAACTCTATTGTATTATAGATAGTTTTTTCTGGTTTAAAAATTTTTGATAGTGCGCCAAGTCTTGCATCTGGAACTTCTACCACTCCAGTATTGGGTTCTATAGTACAGAAAGGATAGTTTTCTGCAGCAATATTATTTTTGCTCAGAGCATTAAACAGGGTTGATTTCCCTACGTTTGGTAATCCTACAAATCCACAATTTAACTTCATTGTGAGAATATAATACTTAATTGGATGAGTATTTATTAAATTGAATTTCTATGAGTAAACAATGGGCAATCATTTTAGGATGTTCTACGGGACACGGCGCTGCAACCGCTTTAGCACTAGCAAAAGAGGGGTACGGGATTATTGGATTTCATTTAGATCGAGGTCCCATAAAAAAAGAAGCAGAATCTCTTAAAGAAGAAATTCAAAAAATTAATGGGGGGCATGCACATTTCTGGAACGAAAATGCGGCAGATAAAGAAGTAATGTCGAAACATATAGAAGAAATTGTTTCAATTACAAAAAAACAACCCATTAAATTATTAATGCATTCCATTGCTTTTGGGAGCACTACAAATTTTTTTGAACCTATCCCAGTAAGACAACGACAAATGGATATGACCCAACATGTAATGGCACATTGCCTTATCTATTGGACTCAATTATTGCTCGAACATAGTCTTTTATCTAAAGGATCGAGAATTCTTGGCTTAACCAGCGAAGGTAGTTATAAAGCGATAGAGGGGTATGGCCCGGTAGGAGTAGCAAAAGCCTCTTTGGAGGCTGTTATTAGGCAAATAGGCTGGGAGCTTGGATCTAAAGGTATTACTGCAAATACTATACAGGCGGGTATTACCCCAACAAGGGCGTTAACAAAAATTTCCGATAATTGGAAAGAATGGGTAGAGAAAACAGTTGAAAGAAATCCTATGGGAAGAACTACCACCCCAGAAGATGTGGCAGGGTTAGTCAGTTTATTATTATCCGATAAAGCAGATTTTATTAATTGTTCTACTATTTTTTGTGACGGCGGCGAACATCGCTCTTTATAAGGCTTAATCCCTGCTTTATTAATCCCCAACCATTGACAATAAGCTGCATACCATTTGTTCCCTTAGTCACCTTGCGTTTTTTCACATCTTGCATCACTCTTTTTAAACCTGATATCAAGATATACCACCTATACCTGTTATATTCAGTTGGTCTAAACCAAAATCTTTAATTAAGCTCCCCCAAATTAATTTTGGACCCATGTTAAAAATTTGTTCTGTGTTATTATAAACCAACCAATCACCTCTTTTTATTTCGTCTTGTAACTGGTCTGTATCCCATGCTGCATGCCCAAAAATTAATTTTGTATTTTTTGGGTCTGTATCGTCGAATAAAATCTTTTGTATTAAATCAAGATCATTAGAAAGCTTAATTTTCTCTGATATATCAAATAAAATGTTTGAATTTTCTTTTTCGCTTAATACGCAAGCTTCATGTAGCATAACAGGCCCCCCAAAATAAATTTTTTCGGACTCAGAAATAAGATCTTTAAAAAATTTATTTTTTAATCCAGCGCCTACAACTTTCATTTGACTGATAGGTTTGTTAATAATTAAACCCAACACCCCTTCATCGCTATCTTCACATATAAGAATAACGCTTTCTGCAAAGTATGGATCTGCCATATTTGGCATTGCGACCAATAGTTTATTTTTTAAGCTATTCATTTTATTTATACATAAACCTAAATCTTTTTTTGAATCATTTCTATAGTTAAGTAAGTTATACGTTAAGTTTTTTTTGAAAGAAAATGAAAAAATGAAAAATAAATTATTAATCAGAGGGGCAAGACAACACAATCTTAAAAATATCGACGTTGATATAGAAAAAAATAAGCTAGTTGTTATTACCGGTCCATCTGGTTCAGGCAAGTCTTCGCTGGCGTTTGACACAATATACGCAGAAGGTCAAAGACGATATGTTGAATCGCTTTCAGCTTATGCACGACAATTTTTAGATTTAATGGAAAAACCAGACGTTGATACAATTGAGGGTTTGTCTCCAGCTATATCGATTGAACAAAAAACTGGTTCGCGTAATCCAAGATCTACCGTTGGAACAATTACAGAAATACATGATTATTTAAGGTTGCTATATGCTAGCATTGGTAAGCCACATTGCTGGGAATGTAATCGAGCAATTAATAGACAAACACCAGAACAAATAGTAGATCAAATTTTAAAATTACATCTTGATGATAAAGCATATATTTTATCTCCTGTTGTCCAAGGACGTAAGGGCGAGCATAAGAATATTATCGACGACATTAAAAAGAAGGGTTTTTTAAGAGCAAGAATCGATAAAAAAATTATTTCTTTGAGAAAGCCTGATTCTTTAGAAAAAAATAAAAACCACGACATAGACGTTTTAATTGATAGAGTAGTTATCAATAAAGATGTAAAATCGCGTTTATTGGAGTCTGTAGAATTGGCACTAAAGATGGGCGGTGGTATTTGCATTATAAGTATTAATGGCAAGAAAGACTTTATGTTTAGCGAGCATTTTGCTTGTGCATACCACCCTTATATAATGTTGTCCGATTTAAAGCCTAGAATGTTTTCATTTAACTCACCATATGGGGCATGTCAACAATGTGATGGTCTCGGTTATATTACAGAAATTGATCCGACCTTAGTTATACCAGATAATAAAAAATCACTTCTTCAAGAAGCAATTCGTCCCATAGGAAGTCAGCCAAAAGGTTTCCATGGTAATAAATTAAGAGCTTTGGCTAGAGAGCACCCACTTTCTTTTTCTAAGCCATGGAATCGGTTAAGCAAAGAAGTCAGAACTATTATTTTATACGGGCTAAAAGGACATAACCTAGATATCAATTTTAAAAATAAAAAATGGTCTGGCACCTATACCGGTGAATGGGAGGGCGTAATCCCAGAACTACAAAGGCGTTATAAACAAACTCAATCTTATGGTATACGTCGTTGGATTGAAAGTTTTATGAGCACAAGAAAATGTGATGCTTGCGTAGGTAAAAGATTAAAAAAATCTTCGATGCACGTTAAAATAGATACCAAAAATATTGGGGACCTCTGTTCTAAAAATATAGAAGATGCGTTACAATTTTTTGAAAATTTTCAAATATCTAAAAGCGACCATGAGATTGCAGACGGCATTTTAAAAGAAGTAAAAAAGCGATTAAATTTTTTAATTAATGTTGGTCTTAGCTATTTAACATTAGATAGAGCCTCACGCACTTTATCTGGTGGAGAAGCTCAAAGAATTAGGCTTGCTTCTCAAGTAGGCTCTCAACTTACTGGCGTATTATATGTATTAGACGAACCATCAATAGGTCTTCATCCTAGAGATAACAAGCGATTAATTCAGACATTGCAATCATTAAAAGATATTGGGAATACGGTCATTGTAGTAGAGCATGATTTAAACACCATTGAATCTGCAGATCAAATTATTGATATGGGCCCTAAGGCTGGAGCTAATGGCGGAGAAGTTGTTTTTTCGGGTACATTAAAACAAATTTTATCTAATAAAAAAACACTCACAGGAGAGTATTTATCTGGTAAAAAATATATTCCTTTGCCTGACTATAGAACAGTAACATTTGATCATTTTACGATTCAAGGGGCTCAAGGGAATAACTTAAAAAATATTGATGTGAGTTTTCCGTATGATAGGCTTATAGCGGTGACAGGGGTGTCTGGAAGCGGCAAAAGCTCTCTTATTAATCAAACGCTTTACCCAGCTTTATCTAACCTGGTGAACTTAGGAGTAAAAGATACGTTACCTTTTACAAATTTATTGAGAGCTGACAGAGTAGAAAGGGTGATTAACGTAGATCAGAAACCCATCGGAAAAACTCCACGATCAAACCCAGCAACTTATACAGGAATTTTTACTCATATAAGAGATTTATTTGCACAAATAAGAGAGGCAAAATTGAGAGGGTATAAGTTAGGTAGATTTTCATTTAATGTTAAAGGCGGAAGATGTGAAAAGTGTCAAGGAGCAGGGATTATTAAAATTGAAATGAATTTTTTACCAGACGTGTATGTTAATTGTGAAGACTGTAATGGTAAGAGATATAATATCGAAACATTACAGATTGAATATAAAGGCTTAAATATAGCTGACGTATTAGCACTTTCCGTAGATGAAGCTCGAATTTTCTTTAAAAACATATTTTCTATTAAAAAACGCCTTGATACGTTGCATGATGTGGGATTAGGATATATTAAGCTCGGCCAACAAGCAACAACTTTATCTGGAGGAGAAGCACAGCGTATCAAATTGTCTACAGAGCTTTCAAAAAATAATACAAAAAATACGGTTTATTTTTTAGATGAACCAACTACGGGGTTGCACGTAGATGATATTCAAATGCTAATGTCGGTATTGCAAAAACTAGTTAATGAAGGCAATACAGTAATAGTTATTGAACATAACTTAGATGTTGTTAAGTGTGCAGACTGGATTATTGATCTAGGCCCAGAGGGCGGAGAAGGCGGCGGTGAGTTAGTAGCTGAAGGTACGGTACTAGAAATTGCAAAAAATAAAAAATCCACCACAGGACAATTTTTAAAAAAAGTATTAAAATAAATTTTTGGATAACCATGTTTCTCTAATTATCTTAGTGTATAGTGGATAGTGAAGAAAAAATAGTTATTTCGTCGAACGAAGAACGAAATTTTGACAAACAGATTAGACCAAATGTATTTGATGAATTTGTGGGGCAAGAAGCTCTAGTACATTCTTTAAAAACTTACATATTAGCAGCAAAAGAACGAGGAGAAGCTTTAGATCATATTTTATTATATGGCCCCCCAGGTTTAGGAAAAACTACCTTATCTAATATTATTGCAACAGAATTAGGGCAAGGGTTTTATGGGTCTTCGGGCCCCGTAATTTCAATCCCAGGAGATTTATCTGGCCTGTTAACAAACCTACAAAGTTGCGACGTCTTATTTATCGATGAAATTCATAGAATGAATACATCAGTTGAAGAGTATTTATATTCTGCTATGGAAGATTATAAAATTGATATTTTAATTGATTCAGGCCCCAATGCTAGGACAGTAAGAATAGATTTGGAGCCATTTACTTTGGTTGGTGCAACGACAAGACTGGGAAACATTTCTACGCCCATGAGAGATAGATTTGGAGCTATTTTTCGCGTTGATTTTTATAACACAGATGACTTATTTACAATTTTAGAACGAACAGCGGGAATCTTAGGTGTTAAGGTAGACGAAGATGCGCTGTATGAAATTGCTCGCAGGTCACGCGGAACACCAAGAATTGCCAATAGAGTATTAAAGAGAGTACGAGACTTTGCACAAGTTAAAAAAATTAAAACGATTGATATAGACACTGCCAAGAATTCATTGGAGAGTATAGGTATTGATAAAAATGGCCTTGAAGAAATGGATAGAAAAATATTAAAAAATCTCATTCTGAATTTTAACGGGGGTCCTACGGGAGGAAAATCTTTAGCGATATCTGTGAATGAAGACGTACAAACCGTTGAAGATGTATATGAACCTTACTTAATAAAAGAGGGTTTCATTGAAAGGACATCAAGAGGGCGCAAAGCAACAGATAAAGCATATAAGTTATTTGGTATTTCAAAACAAAAATAAATAGGAGAATTAATTTAATGATCGAAAAAAAGAAAAAATATAAACTAACAGATTTCCGCTACCAACTTCCTAAAAAGTTTATTGCACAAAAACCAAAACTAAAAAGAGATAGTGCAAAAATGATGGTTCTAAATCGAGAAGATCAATCTATTAAGCATAGTAAGTTTTCAAAAATTATAGATTATTTCCAAAAAAATGATCTATTAATTATGAACAATACTAAGGTATTCCCAGCAAAGTTATATGCTACCAAAGATAGGACCGATGCAAAGGTTGAAATTTTCTTGCTTAGAGAGTTGGGGGATAGGCTTTGGGAAGTATTAGTCAAACCAGCAAGAAAGGTAAGAATTGGGAATAAGTTAATTTTATCTAAAGATTTATTTTGTGATGTGATTGATAACACAGTGTCGGGTGGTAGGGTAGTAAGATTTGAATTTGGCGATCAAAATTTTGATGATATTTTAAATAAAATTGGTCATCCACCTTTACCGCCATACATTACAAGACCTACTACTAAGCAAGACACCAAAAGATATCAAACGGTATATGCAGAAAAAAGAGGCGCAGTTGCAGCTCCGATTGCTGGGCTACATTTTACGCCCGAGCTAATCACAGCTCTTAAAAAGAAAGGAGTAAGAATTTATAATATTACACTTCATATAGGGCTTGGTACTTTTAAGCCCGTGCAAGTAGAAGATTTAAATAGACATCATATGGATTCTGAATACTTTGAAGTTAGCCCGGAAACTGCTTTAGCAATTAATGAAGCTAAAAGAAAAAGAAGAAGAATTTTTGCAGTAGGAACATCTACAGTTAGAGCTTTAGAGACTGTTAATGTTTCAGGTTTTCAAATTTCACCTAAAAAGGGTTGGACTAATAAGTTTATTCACCCACCGCATGAGTTTAAAATTGTAGATGGGTTAATTACTAGTTTTCATCAACCAGAAAGCACCCTATTAATGCTTACTTCTGCATTTGCAGGTTATAATTTTGTTAAAAAATCATACAGGGAAGCCAAAAAGAAAAATTATAGGTTTTTGAGTTATGGTGACGCGATGCTTATTGTATAATATACGATGAATATTGGAGTAATAGTTGCTGGTGGAACAGGAGAAAGATTCGGTGGTCATAAACAAATCACGGTTTTAAATAATAAACCAATATATCAATATAGTCTCGACGTTTTTAATGATTCTGATCTAATAGATAGTATCTATTTAGTTTTCCCAAAAGATTTATTAGTAGAAATTAAAAACGATTTATCTACATATAATGCTAGTAAACCTGTCATATTATGTCAGGGTGGAGAAACAAGATCGGAATCTGTCTATAATGCTATCAAACAATTAGACAGTAATACAAAAATAGTTATTATACATGATGCAGTTCGGCCATTAATTAAAAATGAACATATTAAAGATTTGACTATAGCTTGTCAAAAAAATGATGGAGCCATATTAGCGCACCCAGTTTCTGATACACTAAAAAAAAGTAATGACAATATTGTAGATTTCACAATAGATAGAAATAATCTTTGGTTGGCCGAAACCCCTCAAGCGTTTAATCTTAACCTCCTAAGCTCTTGTTATGATAATATAGAGACAAACGATCGAAAAGCGTTTACAGACGAGGCAAGTTTAATGGAGCACTTTGGACATAAAATCCAAGTGGTTCATAATAGATCTGAAAATATTAAAATTACCAAAAAAGAAGATTTAGAGCTTATTAAAGGTAGATTATATAATCAAAATAAGATGGGCATAGGAGTTGATTTTCATTCTCTTGTTCAAGGAAAATATTTAATTGTAGGTGGCCATAAAATTAATTGTGAATTTGCCTCAGATGCTCATTCAGATGGAGACGTTTTAACGCATGCAGTTACAGATGCTTTATTAGGAGCGCTAAATTTAGGAGATATAGGAGAACATTTTCCAAACACCTCCGAATATTTAAACATTTCTAGCATTGAGCTATTACAAAAAATTATCAAGAAAATACCAAAAGATACAAAAATAGCAATGGTTGACATTTCAATTGTTCTTAATGCCCCAAAAATTTCTCCCCATAAAAAGGCTATTAAAACATCTCTTTCAGAAGCGCTAGGGGTTAATGAAGATATTATTTCAATCAAAGCAACCACTACAAATGGGTTAAGATTCTTAGATATGTCAAACGGCTGGGGATGTGAGGCAATTGTAACGCTCAGTCATGCAAATTAATTCTTATGCTAAAATCAATCTCGGGTTGCATGTTCTTAATGAGAGAGCAGATGGTTTTCATAATATTACTACTATTTTTCAAGAGCTTAATTTTTGCGATCAAATAACAATTGAAGAATCCCAAAAAATGAGCTTTGACACGAATGTTGATTGGTTAGATAGAAACAATAACACCTGTGTAAAAGCAATAAAAATTTTACAAAACCATTATTCTGATTTACCTAATTTTAAAATTTTTTTACAAAAGAATATTCCTACAAATGCTGGTCTAGGAGGAGGGTCTAGTAATGGTACAGCTACCCTAAAGGCAATTAATCAATTATGCGAGTTAAATATCCAAGAAAAAGAAATGAAACAATTTGCAGAAAAAATTAGTGCAGACTCAACATTTTTTGTCAATGGCGGACTGCAAGGCGGGGAACAAAAAGGAGAAAAGCTATACCCAATCAAAGATAGTATAATTGACACCCAGATTTTACTCGTAATGCCCAGTATAAGAGTACAGACTTCCGATGCTTTTATGTTTATAAAAAAGTATTTGGTAAAAGGAAAAACGGACGTTAAGTTGTCGCAAATGTTGGAAGAGCTTAAAGTTAATAAATTAAGCTCCGAGTTATTTTACAATGATTTTGAGATGTATGTTTTTAAGACACATCCAGAAATTGGCAAAATCAAATTAGAGATTTTGGATTTAGGTGCAAAATACGCCAGTTTGTCGGGTAGTGGTTCGACTGTGTTTGGAATATTCTCAGACAAACAAACAGCGCAAAAAGCGCAGTCTTTTTTCAGTCCCCATTATTCTACAATTATAGCGAATCCAAAAATTTAATTTGGGGGGTCGTCTAATTGGCAGGACACCTGGTTTTGGTCCAGGCAGTCGGGGTTCGAGTCCCTGCTCCCCAACAAATAAAAAATTATGGGACAATATATACAAAAACTATTTTCCGGTACAAGCAACCGCGAGCTAACTGCTAAAATTGCAGAGCAAGCCAACTTACCTGTTGGCGACCTTGTAATTGAAAGATTTAGTGACGGTGAAATATGGGTGAAGTATAATGAAAATTTACGCGGTAATGATGTTTATATCGTACAAAGCACTAATGCGCCAGGAGATAATATTATTGAGCTAGCATTATTAATTGATGCAGCCAAACGTGCAAGTGCAGAAAAAATCAATGTAGTTATTCCATATTTTGGATATTCCAGACAAGATAGAAAAGATAAACCAAGAGTTCCTATCTCTGCCAAAGTGATGATGGATATTTTCACACAAGCTGGTGCAGATAGAATTATTACTATGGATCTTCACTCGACACAAATACAAGGTTTTACTAGCATTCCAGTTGACAATTTATATGGGAGCTTAGTTTTGATGGATACACTACAAATATTTTTTGATAAAATTAAAAATGATCACAAATGTGTAGTTTTATCCCCTGATATTGGTTCAAATAAATTGAGTCAAGCTTATGCTAAGAAACTGAGCATTGGTTTTGCATTAATAGATAAACGAAGAAACGCACACAACCAATCTGAGGTCGCACACCTAGTGGGGAATCTAGACGATAGGCATGTTTTAATTATTGATGACATGATTGATACTGCAGGCACTATTTTTAATGCTGCTACAGTAGCTAAAGAAAAAGGGGCATTATCAGTGACAGTAGCTGCTACGCATGGAGTTTTATCGGGTGAATCAATAAAAAAACTATCCCATAAAAATATTGATAAAGTATTTTTATCTGATACGGTACATATACCAGAGAATAAAAAATTTGAAAAGCTAACAATTGTTTCTTCAGCAAAAATATTTGCAGAGACAATTAGTAGAATTCATAAAGGTGAATCAGTAAGTCAACTATTTGGGGAAGTAACATGAGCAAATTTGAAAAATTAGAAGTAGATATTCGTAAAGAACAAGGTACATCGGCAGCTAGAAGAACTAGATTGCGCGACAGGGTGCCAGCTATTTTATACCACTCTGGGATAGAAGCAACTCCATTATCGATGGATAAAAAAAGTCTATATAAAGCATTAAGAACAGGACAAATGATTTTTGAAGTTATTGTAGATAAAAAATCACAATTTGTGTTATTAAAAGAAGTTCAGTATCACCCAGTAACAGATGAAGTGATACATGTTGATTTTCAAAAAGTAAAAGAAGATGAAAAACTCTCATTAGAGGTTGCTATAAGAAGCGTCGGAGAATCTCAGGGCGTAAAATTAGGCGGTATATTAGTACAACTACTTAACTCAGTTACAATTAAATGTAAGCCTTCTGAAATTCCAGAGTTCTTAGAAATTGATGTAGCAGAGATGGAGATGAATACTAATCTGTCTGTAAAAGATATTATACTCCCTAAAGATGTAGAAATGATTACACCAGAAGATATTGCAGTCATGTCTGTTCAAGAACCTAAAGAAGAGCAGGAAGAAGAAGTGTCTGCTGAAATGGATGAAGAAGGAGCAGAAGATTCAGAGGATTCAGATACGACTGAAGGTGGAGAATCTTCAGAAAAAGCAGAAGATAGTGCTCCAGAATCAGGTGATAAATCAGATGGAGACAATCAATAATGATAATTTTTGTTGGGCTAGGTAATAGTGAATCAAAATATCTTTCTACTAAGCATAATGTAGGTTTTTGGGTGATGGATAAATTTGCAGAATCCCATGATATGGATTTCAAACCAGGCAAGGGTAACTATATTTTTGCAAAAAAAGGTAGTGAATTCTTACTGGTTAAACCGACTACTGGTATGAACAATAGTGGCTCTATAATTCGCGAAGTACTAAATTTTTATAAAGCTGAGATAAAAAATCTTGTCGTAGTTTTTGATGATGTAGATTTACCGTTAGGTGAAATTCGAATTAAAACAGATGGCGGCGATGGCTGTCACAACGGTATGAAATCAATTCTTCAAGCCCTTTCAACTGATCAAATTACCAGATTAAAAATTGGTATTGCTGCTTCAGACTATAGAAGGCCTTCAGAAAAATATGTACTAAAACCATTTAATAAAAAATTTCATCCCTTAGTAGAAGAAGTGCTAGTTACAGCAAATGAGGCTATGCTCTCAATACTCAATAAGGGAACCAATGAAACGATGAATAATTTTAATAAACAAAATATAGGAGTAGCATAGTGGAAAATCTATTTTACTTAATACCAGTATCTGGTGTTTTAGCAATTTTATTTGGGCTTATGAAAAGCAACTGGATTAATAAACAAAATCCAGGTAACGAAAAAATGCAAGAAATTGGTCTTGCAATTCGTGAAGGTGCAACCGCATTTATTGTTAGAGAGTATAAAGTTCTAGCAGTGTTTGTTGTAATAGTAGCCGGATTATTGTACTTGGTAAATATGGCTAGCGATACGACGGAAGTAGCGTTTTCTTTTGTTGTGGGAGCAGCTTGTAGTGCTTTAGCTGGAGCTTTAGGAATGCGTGTAGCAACCTTAGCAAATCACAGAACAACAGAAGCAGCGAGAACAAGCTTAAGCTCAGCGCTAAATGTTGCATTCAATGGTGGAGTAGTGATGGGAATGAATGTAGTAGGTCTAGGAATTCTAGGGCTATCATTATTATTCTATATCTATAGTGACGGCTTAATGAGTACAGACTTAAGCAATGTAATGACGAAAGTTTCTGGTTTTGCAATGGGAGCATCATCAATTGCTTTGTTTGCAAGAGTAGGCGGAGGAATTTATACAAAAGCTGCAGATGTTGGAGCAGATTTAGTTGGTAAGGTAGAAGCCGGAATACCGGAAGATGACCCTAGAAATCCTGCAACTATTGCAGATAACGTTGGTGATAACGTTGGTGATGTTGCTGGAATGGGAGCAGACTTATTTGAATCTTATGTCGGATCTATGATTGGTGCAATGGTGTTAGCCGCTGCCGCAGGTTCTACAGAGTTAGTATTTTTACCTTTATTTTTAGCAGCAGCAGGAATTGGTGTATCTATCTTAGGTACATTTTTTGTAAAGACAAAAGAAGGCGGAAATCCACAAACTGCACTTAATATCGGAGTTTTTGGTTCGGGAGCTGCAATGTCAGTGGTGAGTTATTTTCTTATTAAGGAATTTGTGACTGAATCAGTAAACTTAGGAATAGATCATACTGCAGTGGGTTCAATTCATTTATTTGCTGCAACCATAGTAGGTCTTGTATCTGGTATAGCAATTGGTTTATTAACAGAATATTATACCTCAGATCATCAAAGGCCTTCAAGAGCAATAGCGGAAGCCAGTGAAACAGGAGCAGCCACAAATATTATTTCTGGCTTAGCAAATGGTATGTTTTCAACAGCATTGCCAGTGCTTGTAATTGCAGGAGCAATTATGGGATCTTATCATTTTGCAAGTCTTTATGGTATTGCTTTAGCTGCACTAGGAATGTTATCCACAATTGGAATTCAATTAGCAGTTGATGCATATGGTCCGATTGCAGACAATGCTGGTGGTATTGCTGAAATGGCTGAACTACCAAAAGAAGTGAGAGAAAGAACAGATAAATTAGATGCAGTAGGAAATACTACAGCAGCTATTGGTAAAGGGTTTGCAATTGGTTCTGCCGCTCTTACCTCATTAGCTCTTTTTGCAGCATTTAGAGAGACTGTTGGAGGGTTGGTGTTAGATATTAGCGATCCAACTATTATGGCTGGTTTGTTTATAGGAGCCTCTCTTCCTTTTGTATTTTCGGCACTTGCGATGCAAGCGGTTGGAGATGCTGCTTTCGAAATGATTGAAGAAGTAAGAAGACAATTTAGAGAAATCAAAGGTCTTCTAGATGGTAAGCCTGGCGTAAAAGCTGACTATGCAAAATGTGTAGATATAGCAACAACAGCTGCTATCAATAAAATGGTTCTCCCTGGAGCGCTAGCAATTTGTACCCCTATCTTTTTTGGACTAGTATTAGGACAAAAAGAAATGTTAGGTGGCATATTAGCTGGAGTAACAGTGACAGGAGTTCTATTAGCTATCTTTATGTCTAACGCTGGAGGTTCATGGGACAATGCAAAGAAATACATTGAATCTGGTGCGCATGGCGGGAAAGGAAGCACAGCACATAAGGCTGCTGTTGTAGGCGATACTGTAGGAGATCCATTCAAGGATACTGCAGGGCCATCTTTAAATATTTTAATTAAGCTGATATCGGTTGTATCATTAGTGATCGCACCGCTTATCTAACGGAGAAAGTATATGAATTATTATGAAATATTATATGTTGTAAACCCGAACCATGGTAAAGATAAGATATCTGAAATTATTGGTGAGGTAAGCAGTCATATTGAATCTAAAAAACATGCAGTAGTTGATCACAATTTTTGGGAGAAAAAACAATTAGCATATCCTGTAAATAAGCAGAAATATGGTAATTATGTTTTACTTAATGCTGAGTTTAAAAATTCAGATTTTGTGAATGACTTCAAGATGTTTCTTAATCTGCACGCAGAAGTGTTAAAGTATATGATTATTAAACTTGATGGGAAGCCTATAGCTCCAGCGGAAGATGCTCCTAGCGAAGTAGAAGATAAAAAAGAAAAGGAGAGTTAAATGTTATCTAGTAGAAAAAAATCTTGTTATTTTAAAAGAAATAACATTCATGAAATTGATTATAAAGATACTAAACTTTTAAATAGGTTTATTAACGACCAAGGTAAAATTACTCCAAGAAGAGTAACTGGTACCAGTAGTAAGATGCACAGAAAACTAGTAACAGCAATTAAGAGAGCAAGAAATATTGCATTGCTTCCGTTTGCGGCTATTGATAGGGACTAACTAATGAAATTAATACTTACAAAAGATGTAGATAATGTTGGGAATGAAGGTGATATAGTAGATGTAAAGCCTGGTTTTGGAAGAAATTTTCTTATTCCACAAAAATTAGCAATTATTTTTTCTAAATCTCAATTAAAACACGTAGAAGAAAAACGTAGCCAAGAAGATCGTAAAATTGAAAGACAAAAAGATGTATTGGTAGATTTACTAGATAAGGTTGCTGATTTGGACATGACAGTAAAAATGAAATCCGAAGATGGTGAGAAACTTTTTGGTTCAGTTACAAAATTAGATATTGAAAAACTTTTACTAGAAAAGGATATTGTGTTTGATAAAAAATATATTGATTTATCTTCACCCATTAAAACCTTAGGCGAGCATAAGGTTTACGTAAAATTTAGTAATGATATTTCAGGTAGTTTTAAGCTTACTATTGAAAAAGAAGATTAATTTCTTGTCACTTTAATAATTGTTTTTATGTTGTTGCATTCCTTGCAAAAAAATGACATATCTTTAAAATCAGATACTTCATCTTTACAACCTGCTTTATTGCTAGCACAGCTATAAGTATATGATTGTGGCGTAACAGGTTCATTCCCTACGGTATTAGTACTTTTTCTTAACCAGTTACGAAAAAATGCCCTATAATCTTTTTTTCTTTTATTTGTGGCTTTGAGCCAGTCTAACATTTTAGCTAACTCAAATTCTATATCAATAGTAGGAAATTTTTGAGACCATATTTTAATTTCTGCTTCGATTTGTGCAATCTGTTCTTTTTTTGATGGTAATTTTCTTTTAGCAATTGGAGAAATTTCTTCAAGTCGTGTCTCAATTTTAACTATTCTTTCTAAAATATCATTTAAGGTTGTTTTTTTATTTGCCATTTTCTTAATTTAGTAGGGATTAATGTGATACAAAACTATTAAAAAGGGTACCAATAATGAAAATTACAGCAGAATATATTTGGATGGATGGGCATGAACCAACACAAAAACTCCGTTCAAAAACAAAAATATTAAACAAAAAAATAGCATCAGTATCAGAATTACCAGAGTGGGGGTTTGATGGTTCTAGTACCAATCAAGCAGAAGGTAATTTTAGCGACTGCCTATTAAAGCCAGTATGGCTATGCAAAGATCCAATTCGCGGTGAAGACAATATTCTTGTCATGTGCGAAGTAATGAATTCCGATGGATCAATGCACGCTTCAAATACTAGAGCACATTTAAGAGAATTAGCAGAAAAATTTGCAAAAGAAAATGTCTGGTTTGGCATAGAACAAGAATATACATTTTTTGAGGGGCGTAATCCACTTGGTTGGCCTGAAGGCGGTTATCCAGCACCACAAGGACCTTTTTATTGTGGAGTAGGTGCCGATGAGGCCTTTGGGCGTGAAATTGTTGAAGACCATTTGGACATATGTCTTGAGGCTGGACTAGAAGTATCTGGTATTAACGCTGAAGTAATGCCCGGTCAATGGGAGTATCAAATTGGACCACTTGGACCGCTAGAAGTGGCAGACCAAATGTGGGTATCAAGATGGTTGCTTTATAGGGTATCTGAAGATTACGGAGTAAGCGCAACATTACATCCAAAACCTGTGAAGGGCGACTGGAATGGGGCCGGAGCACATATCAATTTTAGCACACAATCAATGCGCGAAAAAGGCGGCATGAAGGTTATTGAAGATGCTTGTGAAAAACTTAGCAAGAAACACGATGAGCATATTGCCGTATATGGCGCGCATAATGACCAAAGATTAACAGGCAAACATGAAACATGTAGTATAAGTCAATTTCGTTATGGTGTAAGCGATCGTGGTGCATCTATTAGAATACCAATGCAAACTGCCAATGATGGGTTTGGGTATCTTGAAGATCGACGACCGTCTGCTAACGTGGATCCATATCAAGCTTGCGCGATACTGATTGAAACTACTTGTAGTTAATGATAAGAGAGGTGTAGTCCATGCTCTCAACACAACTGCTTTCTTGGTATTCAGAAAATAAAAGATCTCTCCCCTGGAGACTCACTAAAGATCCATATAAAATCTGGATTTCAGAAATCATGTTACAACAAACCCAAGTATCCACTGTTGTTCCTTATTATACAAAATGGATGAATAGTTTCCCCAATATTCAAACATTAGCACATGCCGACTATGATCACATATTAAAACATTGGGAAGGATTAGGCTATTATTCTCGATGTAAAAATATACACTTAACAGCAAAAGCCTTAGACAAGGATTTTCCAGATACATTTAACGAGTTAATTAAACTCCCAGGAATTGGTGAATATACCGCAAAAACTATTTTAGCTATTGCATACAATCAAACTGAAGTAGGGATAGACACTAATTTAGAGCGCATTGGTTTTAGATTGTTGGGGCTAAAAAAGAAATCAAAGTTTAATAATAATAGAGTAAAAAAATTTCTTGAGGACAAACAAGATAAAGCACATCCAGGAGATTTTAATCAAGCTTTAATGGACTTAGGAAGCAATGTTTGTCAGGCAAAAGCAGTGAATTGCGATGCTTGCCCTATTACCGCTCATTGCAAAGCTGCCTTAACAGATAACCCATTACAATATCCAGAAGTAAAAAAGAATAAACCTATTCCAGAAATTCAAGTAGCCGTTTGTTTTATTATTTATCAACATAAATTACTCCTGATGCAGCGTCCAGAAAAGAAGATGCTTGCAGGACTGTGGGAATTCCCCGGGGGCAAGATTGAATCTGGGGAATTAAAAGAAAATGCTGTGATACGAGAAATTAAAGAAGAAACTAATTTATCAATTAAGAATGTAGAATATGTTGGAGAAATAAAACATCAATACAGTCATTTTAAAGTGGTTGTATCATTATTTTCTAATACAGTTGATGATATTAGCTCTCTTAAAATTAAAGAAAATTATATATGGACTACTATGAAGGGGTTAGATAAGTTTGCTTTGCCGAAAGCAAACTATAAAATGTTAGAACTCTTAAACAAAGACATATAATTATGATTAATGTATTCAATAAGATTCTGTCCTATTTTATTATCTTAATCTTTTTCCCTCTTTTTTCATTACTACTAATCATGGTAATTGTATTTAGTTACATAACACATCCTAAAAATACTTACCCATTATTTGTCCCACTAGGAGCCAGGTTGATTATGATTAGTGGGCTACAATATTTTACAGTTAAGGGTAAAGTTCCACCTAAAAAAAATGGACCATATTTGTTTATGTTTAATCACGAATCAATGTTTGATGTGTTGATGCTTGCCGGAGCCATTCCATATTACATTAACGCGATTGGATGGGAAGGGGTATTTAAAATTCCATTGTTTGGATATATGGCCAAGCGATATGGTGCATATTCTATTACACATGACAACACCGATAAAGCCAAAGAAACACTAAAAGCTGCAGAGAAGATATTATTAGTTGATAAAAATTCAATGGTTTTATCTCCAGAAGGACAACGTACCATTACAGGTGAAATGGGAGAATTCAAAAAAGGCGGTTTTCATTTTGCTAAATCCACTAAAGCTACGATAGTTCCTATCGGGTTAATTGGCGCTTACCGAGCAAACAAAAGAACTAGCTGGACGATTAATCCAGGTAGATTAACATTGGCATTTGGAAATCCAATTACTGCTGATCAGTATGCAGATTTATCGGTGGAGCAGTTAAGGGATTTTACAAAAGACAAAATTTCGAAACTTATAAAGCCTTAATTTAAATATTTAATCTTTGGATGCATTAATCCAGCAATCCCAGTGGCACCCGCCAGTATTCCAAAAATTAAGAAGATTGTTTTAATATCAAAAAAGTCTGCCATCACCCCAATTATTCCACTAGATACTGCTGCCATACTAACAATAGAGATAGAAATAATAGAAAAAATTCTTCCTAAAAGTTTTTCTGGGATATGTTTTTGCATAATAGATACACGAGAAATAATTAAGAAGGGTATCCCAATCCCATGTATGACTGATAAGAAATTAAGTTGGTTTATATTTTCTACAAAATAGTATAAACAAAAGCTAGCACCATCAATAAATAAGCCTAATAAAAATAACAAGCCATGCGTAACTCGATTGCCGATGCCGTATACCATGGTAGTGCCTAACAACATTCCCAATCCAATAAATGCTTCCACTAAAGCAAAATCAGATGCGCTACCGCCTAAGTGCAGTTTTACCAATATAGGAACTCCTATTATTGCAGGACCCATTACAAATAAATTGCTTAGTAATGTTAAGATAATAATAAAGCGAAACGTGGCTCTATCTTTTAGGTATTGTAACCCTTCTTTAGTTTTTTGAATTATTTTTTTAGTATTAATTGGTTCTTTTTCTACAATATCTTTTGGAGCCACAGCAGTTAGCGCAGCTGCGCAAAAATAGAAAAAAACACAAAAATAGAATAAATTTTCTACCGGATAAATGGTGAGTAATTGTGCTGCTATAATTGGTCCAATTAGTACAGCGGTTTGCCAAGAAATATTTACAATAGAATTAGCTTTTAACAGATTTTCTTTTTTAATCTGTGTTGGTAAATAAGCATTAAACGCTGGGACCATAGGCAATGCAAATCCATTATGAAAAAAAGCTAACAACATAAGGAGCCATACAGATGCAATGTTATAAAAAAATAATAAAGGTATACATAATAGAACTAATCCTTGCATGATGGTAGCAAGAGAAATCATTTTAGTTTTAGGGAAAAGATCTACAATTGCTCCAATAAATAAGCCACAAAGAATAGCAGGCAAGTACGTAGTCATCGCTACAAATCCTGTAATTTTTTCAGAATTGGTAATATCTAATATAAGCCATATAAATGCAACGTCATAAATAGACCGTCCAATAGAGTTAAATAAAGGGACGGTCCATAGAAATATATTTAATCTTTTTTGTTTGTGCATAGGTTGATTTTGAACATGAAACTACGTATAATTATAGATTC
>Ga0209445_1000487_pt1 | contig 22448 bp, 16 predicted proteins | sample MarorgKNORR_S2LV_4_FD_188223 | JGI IMG/M metagenome (GOLD analysis project Ga0209445, IMG submission 188223) | Marine microbial communities from the Southern Atlantic Ocean, analyzing organic carbon cycling - NADW_A/KNORR_S2/LV (SPAdes) (version 2) | ecosystem: Environmental > Aquatic > Marine >... | reverse complement strand
ACTTAAGCGATTATCACGCGTCTTGGCGACCTCCAGTTTCGTTGAGGTGGAAATACCGACCAAGTCACCGAGTGTCTTCTTAAGCCCCTCCGAAAGGGTTTCATAAGCCAGATACTGGTTGGCGAAAAGCGTATCACCTCCGTAGGGTGGAATCTTGACCGCATAAAGCATACTCCCCATAGGAGGGCTCTCCAGATATGTTGTGTCAGAATGCCAGACGCCGCCGAAGTTCAGCTTCTCAGACTCCAGCTTGATTACCTCTGTGATCATAGGACATTCGGGCATCCCCTTCAACTGTGGGTATTCCATTGGCTGCCCAAACTGTCGGGAGAAGGCAAGCAGTGCCTGAGGGGTGAGTTCCTGATTTTGAAAAACGATCACCAGATGGTCGAGGAAGGCCTGGCGAATCTCCAATACGACTTCACGTTTCAAGGGAAGAGAAATATTCACTCCTTTGATTTCAGCGCCAAGCGCACCAGCGATAGGATAGACATTTATGAAGCTGTAGTTGCGGTGCAACGCTTTGTTCTTTCTTCTCATTTTCGGAATTTGATAAAGTAAAGGCAATGAAATCTAGAATTTAACATCAATTTGAATGTAATACAACTTTGGAGGTAGTATTTTAATTTTTTCGACGGAACGCTTCTATCAATAATCACCAGAAAGTCTTTTAAAAATTAACCTTCCATTTTCCACTCCTGTGCCATTTGGATGTAAGTCTTTTATATCCTCTAGGCCTTACGCAAGTAAAGACTTATAAATTTGAGGCACTTTGTTCATTAATAAATTATCAAAAAATTTAAGAATAATGTGTATATTTTGCATATAATATGCATAATATAATATTTATATGCATTTTATTAACAATTATTAGTATATTATTGGAAATGTCAGATAATTTAAAAATAGGAGAAAGGCTGAAATTGTTGCGCGAACGACATTTAGATGGCAGAAAACTCCGTCAGATAGAATTTGCAGAAAAATTAGGAGTAGTAAGAGACAAAATATCCCGTATTGAAAATGGGAAACAAGCTGTCGACTTAAATCTATTAATTAACATTGGTCAAAAATTTAATGTGGATCTTCATTGGCTAATTACAGGAGAATCTTTTAAGTCTGAAGCTGAAGAACAATTGAAAGCATGTGCTGAAAAATTAGGAAAGCTTAATTACTACGTCGAACGTTTGGAATCATTAATCAACAAAAATTAACCTTAAGTATCATGTTCGAGTTAATCAACGAGTAGTTGTAAAATTTTCAGGCTAGTTGGACTTAAAGCAGTAAAGATTTATCGCCATAATAGTGGCGTGCAATATCCGGATAACTTCTTACCCACCGGCGCCAATATTTTTCACCTACGCTGGTAGGCTTCGAAACGCTTTGCATGTTTTTTACCCCACTTGCCATCTCAGCTACCGAAGGCATTAAGCCAGCACTACTATGTACCTTACTTGCTTTAACCCTTTCTTTTAACTTGCCGGCTATTGGCAATGGAGATATGGCGGCACGTAAATCCGGATGATCAAAGAATGCAGAAGAATAGCGTACCTGGTCAGACACATTGCGAACACGATGGGGGGCAGCAACAAAATAGTTAGCGCTCATCATCTGCATAAGCTCACCTATATTTACCACCAAACTATCAGAGACCGGATCTACTGTCATCCACTCACCAGCAGTGGACCTGGCCTCAAGACCTGGTAAACAGTCTTGTAAAAGTATGGTAATAAAACCTGAATCTTTGTGCTCGCCAACTCCCATGCTACCTGGCCGTGTTTGGGGATAACAAATTAACTTGGTATAAGGTGCAGGCTTATCACCAAATATTGACTCGATACAATTTTGCTCAAGGCCCAACGAGAGGGACATCATGCCAAGCAGTTGACGAGATAACTTTGAAATTGCGGCAATATATTCAAGAACTGTGTTGCGAAAACCCGGCAGTAGTTCTTCCTGCAGCCATTGATTTGGACCCAATAAAGCGAGGTAATAGGGCTCAGCCGGTTCAATGGCCAATTGTTCCAGACCGATATCAACTTGCTCTCGGTAGTCAATTTGATTGTTGGTTAATTCCGAACCCAGGCTTTCCCAGCCTCTAAAATGACGGGAATACTTTTTGTGAATGGTCATCTTCACGTCCTCTGGAAGAGCGAAGAACGACTTCAGCACAGACATATATCGTCGACAGAGGTCGCTATCTATCTGGTGATTAACTACGTAGAAAAAACCAGTCTCATGACAGATCCTACCGATCGTGTCTGCCAGCTGGCGGCGATCCCTTTGGTCGTTACAAAACCATGGCGACAAGTCAACCATGGGTATGTTGGGCGTTGAATTCATCGGATCCACCTCTAAAAGGAGTTGTAAAAACCTAATGTGACCTGACTCTATTCTGCAGAATAGCGATGATTTTCCTGTTTGTGGTCGTAAGTCATAATTTAATCTTGCATAAATTTATTCACACAGTCCTCTATAACTTTCATCGATTCCCCACTAAGATCATCTACTTTAGCTAACACGGATTTTAGTCCAATAAGACTGGCTAAATGTGTATATAAACCTGCCGCATGTGAAGTAGACATATTGCTAATCTCAACCAGTTGACATCCCGGATCCATAAAAATTGAATTGGCTAAATTAGCACCATGTTGCCCAACCATCGTCCGACACTCTCGTGACATTCGCCACTGGTCCTGAAAACTCATTTTTGAGAAGTCGACAATTAAGAAGAGAAGAAGCTAAAGACTTTTTGGCTCAATATCAGAAAAAGAGGCCAGCAATCAAAATCACCCGTGATCATGAAAAAGTTGCCCCCACCATCATCAAGGAAGTTTTGATCGAAGGTTTGGTTAAGGCAGGAATGCCAAATGAATAGATAGACAAGAGTTCCTATTATTGAATCTAATTTCTTAATTGTGCTGAATTATAAGCTCTCTTTAGTGATTCTTTCAATATTTTTTTCTGGCTCAGTTGACATTTTCGCCTTTATGGCTATAAACCAAATCATTCCAACACCCAAAGACCACCAAATAATTTGCCATGCCCAAATAGAAGGCATGCCGAAGATCCATGCTGCATACCCTGCATTGGGTTCGCCAAACACAAAATTTCCAAATATAGAGCCTGGACCAATAGCGAAGAACATCCAGATTACCAACAGTATCCCAGCAACAGGTTTTGACCAGCGGTCAACTACATTGGAAACACTGTATTCGTGAAAAAATTCATGGAATGTTTCCCTATGTTTTTGATTTTCGTCTTGTTGATTAGTTGCCGAAATTAAAAGACAGAAAGAAACATTAAAGAACATTCCCCATACAGCAGAATGTATATTCCAGGGCCAAACTCCCCATGGAAGTAATTCGGCTGTTAGTTTTTGCCCCAGTGGCTCTGTTAAAACAACAGCTATAAGGCCGGTAATTAAACCGGTTGTTGCCGCATTTCTAGTAATCCATGGAAACCATGTTACACCGAGTAAGGCAGGCCATAATTGAAAGGAACAAGCGATTGCTAAACCGCCAATCAAAACAGTTGCACTCAAAGAGAATGAAGCTAGCAACAATCCACATAGGAAAACTAATCCAGTAAATAAACGCGCAACCTTAACTTGTTGTGTACAATCTGAATTTGTATGAAAATATTGGACATAAATATCTCTAGATAAAATATTCCCAGTAGTTGACATAAACGCAGTAGCTGTTACTTGCAAAGCTGCAATAGCACAAACAGTCAGAAAACCACCCAACCATGGGACGCTTATTCCGATTAGCTTTATGTAGTGCATAACCAACTCAGAATACTGAAGTTTAGATATTTCTGGCAAAACCTGTTTTATGAAAATATCAGCTTCATTTACAGAAATATTAGCACCTAGTAAATTAGCACTAATACCTTGAATTGTAGAAAATACAAGGGTGAGAATCCCAACAATAGCCGCACAACCCCAGATTTGATTGATCGCAAATCCTTTAGGAGATTTGCTTGCAAAACCGAGCATCGTAAATGATGGTGAAGATTGAATACCCATAAAAGATAACATTAAGGTTAAGATCATAATAGCCGTCCAAGTGCCACCTACTGGTGTTTCTACGCTAATACCATCCGTGAATTGTATTACACCGGGAATTGCAAAATAACCAGGAAAATCACCCCCACCGGGCCCTTTAGTGCTTTCAGAATGTTTTGGTATATTTTGTGCGATATCTGCTAATCCTTTATTCAATAATTCGAAATCACCAACGAGATTAAGCGCAAATATACCCAATATTATTATTCCAAGAAAAAACAGAATGCTTTGTACCACTGCTATTTTTGCAACTGCCTGCATGCCACCCATGATTGAATATAAAAGCCCAAAACCTGCTAACATCCACATAGCCACATCACGGGAGAGGAGGCCTTCAGTTAATTCACTAATTAGGTAGCCTGATGCTCCATATAGAATTGCTACAAATGGAACACCAAACAAAATTGATATTCCAACTGAAAGCAATGATAGAGCTTTTCCTCTATAGTAATCTGTTAGCATTTCTCCCGATGTAATATAGCCAAAACGTCTACCTAACATCCATTGGCGTTTAAGCAAGATCACGCCTGAAAGTCCTACAGTTACAGCAAAAAAAGATGTATTTACAAACTGGAAACCATCTCTGAACACAAGACCCGGAAAGCCCGTAAAGGTCCATCCAGCAAATGAAATTCCTGTCGCAGCAATTGCAAAGACCCATGGAGACAAACTTCTGCCAGATAGAAAATAATCATCTGTTGTGTTTAGATTTCGTGAGGCTCGAACACCCCAAAACAAACAATAAGAGTAGTAAAGACCTAAAAATAATAAAATCCAGGTGATGTTGTCAGTCATAATATTTTCCACCCATTGGAATCATTTATTGTTGTCTTAATTTTCATGCTTATTCTGATAAAATATATTTCTTAAATCTGTGTTCTGATGTGCGGCGATCTTGCATACAAGGCCACCATTGGTAAAATCAGCAAACCAAATACAAATTGTTGTCCTTCATAACTCAAACCAATTCCAACAAGGAATGAGGACAGTACTTGTAAAACGAGAACCCCAATCACTGTAAAACCATATCCTCCTTTTCCGCCGAGGAGTGATGATCCACCAACCACAACTGCCGCTATTGTTTGAAACAGGTAAGGACCGCCAACTCCGACAAATCCACCGCCACTCCATCCTAAAAGTAGAATTCCAGTAAATGCGGAAACAAATCCACCAATAGCGAAAGCACCTACCCAGTAAAAACGCTCTGATATTGATAGACGTGCTGCCGCAGTCCGATTTCCTCCAATGGCATACAGGTTTCTTCCCCAAGTTGTATTTTTTAAAGCGATGATAAGAATGATTGAAACTGCAATCCAGATGACTACGATTGGAGGAATACTGATACCAACAATAGTTCCATTTGTAGCTGCGATATTAGCTAACCATTTTGGTACTACACCAAAAACACTTCCACCAAAGTCTGAGCCGATAGTAGTTAAGGCTTGAACACTACCAGTGATGACGAATCCGACACCAAGCGTTATTATAAGTGCTTGCCCTTGTAAACGAAAACTTAATAATCCGTTTATAAGTCCAACACCTACACCAACCAATAAAACTGTGATTATGCAGACCCATGGCGGCAAACCAAGTGTAATTAAGTACATCAAACCTATATTTGACGCACCAATTACAAAGCTTACTGATAAATCTAAGCCGCCAAGCAACACAACAAGGGTTTGCCCAATACAAGCAAGTCCCAGGAATGAAGCAAAAAGGAGCATTGATTTTAGATTTAAAGTTGAAATAAACCCATCAACAATTAATGAACCCATAATAAAAAGTCCAATAAGAACCGCTAATCCCATGAGAGCGCTTTTGTTGAATGTTGCGAGGGTGTTGGTGACAATTAATACTAAAAGTGTGAGGAAAAAAACCCCCAATGAAAGAACATTTTGCCACTGAAAAAATTCTTTCATACCAAAAGCTAGCGCTATAAATACGATAATCATTGCCAATATACCAACAATAGCCAGCCTGTTATTTTTAACAAGAATACTAAAGTAACTTAAATCATGTTCGCTTTCTTCAGAGATTTCATTATCTAACTTTCTTCCTGTTAGTAATTCCTCAGTTTCTAGCGTTTTTTCATTGTAAATCCAACGCACTGAAAGATGATGCCAACCCCACACAATTAAACCAAAGATACCAACTGTATAAAGTATGATGAGTTGTGATGGTGTCTCGTCAAGATATCCTAGAACAGCGCTGATTATTGAAACAATTACAGCGACAATAAAGCCTAACCATTTGAAAAATGAAAATTCGTTTTTTCCCATTCTATTAATTTGCATAACTCCTACTTATTTGCAAAGTGTCCACGTTTTTTATCCTTCCCATTTACTTATTGCATCATCCCTATGTTCACCAATTATGTAAGTACTAATTATGTGCATTACATTTGGTGCGGAAATAATAGAAACAGCAATAATTGCAATTATTTTCCACATAGGAACACCAATCGAATAAAATAAACTACTCCATGCAATTGCAGCAAAAAAAGCGATATGCCAATACTTCCAAAAACTTTGGAAGCTGGTTTTCCCCATAGCAAGACGCAGAAATATTTGTAGCAAAACTATAATAAAGGCGTAAAGAGCTATTTCAGTAAAAAAAGCCATTCCTTGAGAGTCTACATTAATCCTTATTGGCGTACTGTATTCAAAAATTTTTGCCGATACGGCTTCTTGGCCAGTTAGAATTATGGGGTCTGCATAGATTATCCCTGGGTTTGTTAGAGTATCCACTGGAGTTCCACTACTGCTTGCAAAAAAATACATGACAATTAAGACTAATATAGAGATTGCTCCAACAAATAGGTTGTTAATATTGCGAATTTTAGTTTTTACTAAGGGGACAGTAATAGTAAACAATAGTGCCCCAACTAAAATAATGGCATAAATCTCACCAGAAAAATTACTAAATAAATAGCCTTTATTGGCGTCTTTGAAAAATATAGCTCCTATTGCAATTATAGGCACTGTACAAGCAAACAAAATTATTGCCACCTTTTTAATGTGATCTTTTACCTGTGGTAGCATAGTAAAAATAATTAAAGATGAGAGTAAAACAACACCAAGCAGACCAATCAATATGTAAGTTGAATTTGCTAAGGCATTAACCGTGAAATAAGGTGTTGTTGTTTGTGAATTCGTTTCTAATCCAAAAACACCAATTGAATAATAATCTACATCGATAGAGGCTGACTTACTAACAGCTACAGCCACATCATCAGGTATATCAGGGCTAAATATTAAACCAAAAGCCGTTATGATTAATATGGTCAAAAGTCCAACCATAGACGCGTTCAGGTTCTTGAAAAGAGTCTTAATTGTAAATCCCATGAAAGCAATTCCAATAACCATGAACAATATAATTGTTCCAGCTGAGTAAGACGCCTCTTCTTTACTCACTGTGGCAGCTGCAAATCTTTTTATTCCGGACGCTTGATCCATCGACACACTCACCATAACTCCCAACGCAACAACTCCCATAACTAAAAATACCAAGCCTGGGGACAGACCACGGCCACGTTTTTGGAGAAATGGTATTGCAATACTAATTAATAATGAAATAACCAGCATAAGGCCGTATGCCATGTCAGTTATAAAGCTTTGCATCTTTCCAAAGTTAAAGGTTGAAAGTGCAAATGTAATTAAAAATATATTTAAAGAGCCAAGTAATGCACCGAAAGCACTTCCACGACCACCAGCCAAGTTTGCTCCACCAAGTACAAGTGCTGTAACGGCCATTAATGTATAGGTTGTCCCTTGAGTAGGATCTCCAGAGCTTATTAAGGAGGTAAAAGTTATAGCTGCAAGCCCCGTATATATTCCACCAACAACATGTGCGCCAATACGAACTAAATTAATATTGACTCCACTAGTATAGGTAGCACGTTCATCAGATCCCATCATTTTTAGATTGCCAAAAAATGCTGTTTGTGCAATCAGATACCACCCTATGGTTGCAATAATTAATATGACTAGAACAGGTGAAAAAATAGTGGTGCCTTCACCCCAACTTAACATCCAATCAGGTACCAAACCTGTGGGACGAGGCATAATGATAATATTTATTCCTACCAATGAAAGATAACCGCTCAAAGAAACAATGATAGGTTGTACTCTAACGAAGACTATAATTAACGCCATTAATATTTGGTAGGCAATGCCTACTCCAATAGCATACAGAAAAATTGCAATAGGGGATTCTATCAGGCCTGCTCCAATTAGCTGGATCATTCCCACATTAATAAAACCTATTAGTGGCCCAATCGCCAAGTCAACTGATGCACGACCAGCCATCACAATAATGGTTAGAGCATAGGTTGCTAATATTAAAGGGGTAACAACAATAATTAAACCTCCAAAACCAGTACTAGAGACTAAATATGGTCCTCTTATCACTGCAAATATAAGCAGCAAAAAAAATATAACTATTGGGACCACGAGATATGTGTTAGCACCAGATTTCGATTCTTGTTTTTTAATTAAATCCATTATTTATTTTACACTTATGATATTCTTACAATTACGAATACTATTTTTTATGCATTAGTTTTTCGAATTCTTGTATATCTTTTTCGGTGTATTCAAAAGTATCTGAATCAGAACTATTTTTTTCAGGATCTTCCAATTTAGTTATTTTTTTTTGTTTTATAGAATTACTGATAAAATCTTTTCCATTTATTTTTTCCCCTGCCAATGTCGTAAGTTTATTGAATGATTGTTCATCAGTATCAGAGTAATCCTCAATAATTTTTCCCCTATTAGAATGATGTTTACCCTTATTAGTCTGCTCTTTAAATGTCATCAAATTTTCAAACTCTTTTGCATCATTATCTGAGTATTCTGACATTGTAAATGACGGGTTAACTTCTTCTATTATGCTCCGTTTGTTTCTACTGTATTTACTTTCAGATAAACTTCTAAGTGCTTTAAAATTATCTTCATCGGTTGTGGAAAACTCTCCACCTTTATTCCCATTTGATCCTAAAGTATCAGACTCATTTTTGAAGTACTTACTTACGTTGTATTTACTCACATTGACCCCCAATTTATCATAATCATTATTATTCTGTTTTTCAGATGCAGTTTGCATCTCAACTGATCGTTCGTTATTTTTTTCTGCCATGCTGTTAGTTGTTTTGTTAATGTCCCCATCTTGAACATGCCCAAACATAGACGCTAGGATTAAATCTGGATTAATTTGTCTATCTTTAAATGTTTCGTATATGCTGCCATTACGAAATACAATGACTCGAGAACAAAAACCAATAAACTCTTCTAATTCAGTTGACATATATATTACTGAGTATCCTGCATCAGCAAAATCTCTTAATTGTTTATAAAGGTCTCTTTTTGTTTGCAAATCAATTCCTCGTGCAGGGTCTAGCAAAACTAAAATTTTGGGATGCGTTGCAAAGGCCCTTCCTAACATAACCTTTTGTTGATTACCTCCACTTAATGAAGTAATTAGATTCTCTTTAGGACCTGTCTTAATTGCCAGTCGCTCAACCTCCCAATCAACGATATCATTTATAGCGTTCCATTCAATAAAGCGTACCCCAGGAACCTTACTGTGATTACCGTACATGGAAATTGCCAAGTTCTCTTTAATACTTAAATTAGGTAGAATTCCTTCTCGCTTGCGATCGCCTGAAACAAATGCAATATCATGTTTTTGTGCCTCCTCGAGACTCTTAATCGAAAAATAATCATTTCCATGATTTATGCTAACCTGAGTAAAGCCTTTGTATGCATGAGCAACACCTGCTAGTATGCGAACAAAATCGTCCTGCCCGTGTCCGTCTAATCCTGTAATGCCAACAATTTCCCCTTTTAGTAATTCAAAATCTGACTTGTCACTTTCCGGCCAGACTTGCATGTTTTTTGTTTTCAGAGAAACTTCTGTACTTAATGTTTTATGTGCCACATCCCCGGTTGTATTTTTAGTTTGCTCCTGACCTGTCATTAACCGCAATAGATTTTCTTCGTTAATCTCGTGTTTTTCCAATACACCAACGTCTTTTCCGTCTCTCATAACTGTACATCGATCACTAATTCTGACCAATTCAGCAATGCGGTGACTTACTATGATGATAGCCGTCCCCTTGTCCCTCAATTCTCGCATTTTGTTAAACAGTCGTTCTGTAGAGTCAAAATCTAACGCCGCAGAAGACTCATCAAGAATTAATACTTTTGGCTCACTTAACAGGGCACGAGTGATAGTTATCCAAGCTTTAGTACTTAGTGGCAAATTCCCAGCAGGTGCTAACGGGTCAATTTCTTCATCAGCTAATTCACTCATCAAAGTACGAGCCTTGTTTTGCTTTTCATTGTCTGACATTGTCTTGGTAAAAAAGCCATCTGTGCCAATAAATAAATTATCAACGACGGATGACTCGTCTGCCACAAGTACTTCTTGAAAAACCATTGCCAAGCCTAAATCACGAGATTTTTTTGGAGTGCTTGGGTGTTCTCCATTGACTGAGACAGTCCCTGAATCAATAGGCAAAACACCAGCTAACACTTTTGCCAGAGTACTCTTGCCGGAACCGTTACCACCAATAACAGCGTGAATTTCTCCAAAATATCCAGTAAAACAAACATCATTTAGTGCTTTAGTCACTCCAAATGATTTGTGAACATTCTTAACATACAGTTCACCAGAAAATTTGGGCACATTATTTGACGCCACTGAAGGGTCTTCTTCTAATACGTTTTGTCCTTTAATGCTCACTTCAACAAACTCCAGAATTGGGATTTAAAAAATTAACTTTATCTTATTGTCAAGTTTTTTTCGTAGCTGATTTAAAGCTCAATGTTATCTCAATACTCACAAAATATAGGTATAAATTTCTATCACATACCACTTGGCAATAGTAAGCAATTTATGCATAAATTAATTTATAACGTATAATATCAATATTATATATCAATATTTAGGCCTGTCATAATACAAAATATCCTTTCAATCCCTAAAAATACACTGCAATTTGGAATGACCTACATAGGTTATCTCGGTGAAAGGGGACTTTACTTGGTCTCAATTAAACAAGATTTTTATATTCGGTTTGAGTGAGCAAATAAATCCAAGACAGCCTTTCAACATAGTCAACAAGACTTTAACTGGGACTATCTTGTAGGAATATTAAAAACATTCGCATGGACTTGAAAATGATCCAGCCAGGATAAATTTCTTGGTTTTAAAGCTTTTAAAATTATCTTCCCGCCCAATACCAAAGAGAATACTAATAGCGAAAAACTTATTCGAAATATAACAGAGGGGAAAAGTGTATGACAAGATTTTTATTATTTATTAAATATTTTACTTGACAGAAATAACATTTTACAAGATACTGTCCGCTCTTTTAGTGGAGTGTGATTCAAAGACAAGTTTCTGGATTATTGTTGACAACTGGTAAATAAATGACTGTTTTATACAGTCATTTTGCAGTCATTTTTCTATTATTGCTAATTTATAGAATTTCAGTCAGATTGAATTGTTCTAGAAACTTTAGACATTCAAAACTTTATTTTCGATTTATATACTTCGAAGATTAGTAATGGAGTTGTCTAAAGATTTTGACTACTTCCCGGCATTGGAACCGTGGCTATGGCAATTGGAACCTGCCTAAGAATATTGCCGTATTCCAGCAATGGGAGAGATTGTAGTTGAATTGTATTTGTTCAACTCCTGATTAAGTGACAGTAAATGTCACTCTTTATGGGACAATTATTGTTGACGTTGGTGTTTGACAGTAATTGAATGTGTTGATCAAAGTTAATCTATAGTATATGAAGGAGATGCTATGAAAAAAGTGATAAAAGTTACACTGTCTATTTTGTTGTCGTTCGGCTTATTTACGATAGTGATGGCTGGAGGCTTGGATGAACTTCCAAGTGATATCAGAGACAGTGTGTACAACCCAAAACTTATGGATCCAGCTCAACCACTTGGTGAAAGTGCTTTTCGAGAATGGAAAAGTGAACGTAAGCCACCATGGACGGTAGGTTATGCAAGTACCTATGCTGGTAATACATGGCGTAAGGGTGCGATGGGTCGCTTAATGGACGTGATCAAACCTAAATGGCAAAAGCTTGGTTTGCTTAATGACATTATTGTTACGCAGTCAAATCTGAAAGATTCATTACAGATTCAACAGATTAGACAATTAGTTGATCAGGGGGTAGATGCAATTATAATTTGTTGTTCAAATCCTACCGCGTTGAATCAGGCAATTAAGTATGCATTTGATAGAGGTGTACCAGTCTTTTCGTTTACTGGATATACAACTTCGCCACTTTCAATAAACTCATCTGTGAACTATCATCAAGCTGGCTTTGAGGTAGGTACCTGGATGGCTAAAGAGATTAAAGGCAAAGGTAATGTACTGGTAATTGAAGGTATTCCCGGATTCTCTGCATCTGATTCACAAAATCGTGGTGTCTTGGATGGTTTATCTAGATTCCCTGGTATTAAGGTCGTCGGGCAAATTGCTCATATGTGGACCTCTCAGGTTGGACAGGTTGAAACGCAGAAGTGGTTAGCGACACATCCGGGGCAACTTGACGGTGTAGCTGTACAGTCTTCAGGTGAAACTGGTGTACTACAGGCCTTCTTGCAATCAGGACGTGATTTGCCGCCAATGTCAATAGGTGGCGAAATTGGTGCATTGTGTTATTGGCGCAACAATCCTGATTATATCAGTGGTGCAATTCAAACATGGCCTCCAGGTGATGACGTTGAAATGGGATGGAACATTATGATGCGTACTTTGCAAGGTCAAGGGCCAAAAATTCAGTCAATTTTAGTGCCTTCACAGGTAATCGATGTTAACGATGTTAAATCTATGATGGGAACAGACTGTGATCGTAACTCTACTGAATGGTTTAATGTAGGAATTGAAACTTGGGGTGGTAAAAGCTATCTCGATAACTTCTTCTTAAGACCTGCGGATCCAGAAAAATATGATCCGGGTTCTTGATTAGACAATATAATCCTTAGGAGTTTGATTGATTAAGACACATTTTGATTCAATGATTAAAAATATTTATTATTGGATTAATTGTCTTCATTCAAACTCCTGATTAAGTGACAGTAAATCACATTCTTTGTGGAGTAATTATTGTTACTATTAACGTTGAATCTTGTCTAAAGTTAGTTTTTTTTAATTAGTGAGTTCCAATTAAATGGAAAACAAGATGACGTGAATGGGGTAGTACTGTTAGCGTTTTGCAGTAATTCGTTTAGATCCTTTCAATATATTTATTTATGCCGAATATTTTATGGTATCAGGATTCTCCCATTTCTTAGAAGACTGAGTATTTTCACCATAAAGAAGAATTAAGTTATCCTATTATTAAGAACGAATTTTCCCCAGTATTGTCTCATCAAAAGTAGAAGGGCTTACTTTGAGCCTATGAACCTTGATGTAATGAGATCATTCCCGTTATACGAGTCCCATCTTTAGCTACATGTGTAAGAAAGTCTAATAAAACGACTCTTTGAACAAAGGCAATTGTTCCATTTCGAGCTGACTAAAATGGCCCCACTGCTATGAAATACGGGCAATGACAACGGATCTGAATGAAAATAACGTAGGAATCAAAGGTATATCATGAATAGCACATTGCTACCCACAGATATTGTAGGTGGTACATTTTGGCTTTTATCTATGGCTATGTTTGGAGCCTCTATTTTCTTTCTTATAGAAAGAAACAAGGCAGATAGCAGATGGCACACAACCATGACATTATTGGGTGTTGCTATGTTAATTTCAGCTATTTTTTACCATTACATAAAAACAATGTGGGTTGATACAGGTTCAGCCCCAATAATTCTTCGTTATTTAGATTGGGTACTTTCGCATACGATCCAAATAGTATTGTTTTATGTTATTTTGACTGCTGTAACAAAAGTTTCGTCAGCTTTATTTTGGCGACTCTTAATCGGAACACAAGTAATGGTAATAGGTGAATTTCTTGGCGCAGCAGGTTACATGAGTGTAACATTGGGCTTTATTATCGGAATTGTTGGCTGGTTATATATTCTCGGTGAGGTTTATGTGGGTGAGGCTGCCCGTGCAAATATATCTAGTGACAACGAGGCCACACATACAGCATTTAATGGGTTGAGACTAATTATATCGATTGGTTGGGCAATATACCCTTTGGGATATTTCATCAATAACCTCGGTGGTGGCATAGATATAAATAGTCTAAATATTATATACAATTTGAGTGATTTATTGAATAAGTTAATTTTTGGCTTTGTAATTTATGTTGCAGTTATGAATGACACGAAAACACGAACTAGTAAATAAAAAATAAAGTAACAAACGGGAAAATATACAAGGAGAAATAATTATGACAGGTGCGGATATTACAGGTGCGGATATTATTGCAATTATTATCTTGGCAGCATTGTCAATAGCTATTGTAGTTTATTTGCTGCATTGGCTATATCGCAGATCGTCTAAAGAGGTTTCCTTTGTAAGAACTGGACTTAGTGGTGAAAAGGTTGTTCTAAGTGGTGGTGCGTTCGTGCTGCCTATCGTTCATAATATCACCACCGTTGGTATGCGAACTTTGCGAATCGAAGTAAAGCGTGGTGGTGACAAATCATTCATTACTAAAAATCGAATGCGTGTGGAAATAGTTGCAGAATTTTATGTACGTGTTACGCCAACAAAGGAAGCAGTTTCAATTGCAGCTGGTACATTAGGTAAAAGAACAATGGAGCCGGAGAGTCTGAGAGATTTAGTGCAGGGTCGTTTTGTAGATGCATTAGGTGTTGTTGCGGCACAAATGTCTATGGAAGAGATCCAGGAAAAACGTGGTGAATATATTAAAGCTGTTAAAGGAATAGCGACTGAATCGCTGAGTTCAACTGGCCTTGAACTTGAAGCTGTTTCCCTAACTGGTTTGGATCAGGCTGGCTTAGAAGTATTTGACCCATCTAATGCATTTGACGCCGAAGGTCTTACACAGTTAACAGAGCTAATTGAGGCTGGTAAGAAAAGGCGTAATGATATTGAGCAAGACACAGCCATAAGCATTCGAGCCAAAAACTTAGAAGGTGAACAAAGTGCACTTGAAATTGACAAAGAGAAAGAATTCTCAAGGTTATTACAGGAGCGAGAAATTGCCAAACAACGTGATAAAGAGAACACCGACATGGCAGTTGAGACCGCAAAACAGGAACGTTTAGCTGAAGAGGCAAGAATTCAGTCTGCAGAGGAAATTGAAAAAGCCCGTATCCAACAACAAGACACAATTGAAGTTGAGCGTTCATTGCGTGAACATGAATTAACACTTCAGATTGAAGAGCGAAAAAAACTTCGAAATGATATTGAAAGACAAACTGAGATAGATATCAAGGAAAAGAATCTTGAAACCGAAATCAAGAAGTTGGATATCGAAAAAGAAAACGAATTTGCTCGATTACAACAGCAAGAAGAAATCGCTGTGCGGTCAGCCAAGCAAAAGGCAAATGTAGTGAAGGAAGAATCAGAGCGTTACTACGAATCGGAGCAAGCTCAGTTAATATCTGAGGAGAATGTAAAAAAGTTAAAAATAGAACAGCAGCGTAGTATCGAAACAACGCGTATTGAAAATGAAGAAAAAACCATGGTACGCGAAATAGAAAAACGTAAGCAATTAGAGATTGAAGAGCGTGAGCGTGAGCTTGCTGTTTCAGAAAAATATAAATTAGTTTTAAATGCCGATGTGGAAGTAGAATTAGCTCGTGCAAAAGCCGCCGAAGCAGAGGAAAAAGTCATTTCGGCTCGCAATGTTGAAATTGCGGAACGCAAAAAGACAGTTGAATTAATAAGTGCAGCACAGCAAGCAGAGCGAGAAGCAATTCAACTTACTGTTCTGGCAAACGCCGAAAAGGAAGCATCTCAGGACCGGGAGCAGGCAGAGCAATACACTTCTTTAGCATCAAAGTTACGTTACGAAGTTGATGCTGCTGGTAAGCAACTGCTTAACGAGGCTGAAAACATGCGTAGTGACGCCAGCCGTCGAAGTGCTCTGCGTATGCAGCTAGCGAGTAATCTTGATTCAATTATACGTGAATCAGTCAAACCGATGCAAAATATCGACGCAATCAAGATTCTAGATGTCAATGGACTGCCAGGTTTCAGTGACGGACATTCACGGGGTAATGGCAGGGATAGTGGCGGAAGCGGTGAGTCTGGATCACCAACAAGTAGTGATAGTGCCTCTGTTTCAGGAGGAAGCCTCGCTGATAATGTGGTAAATTCAGCCCTGCGTTACCGGGCTCATGTGCCTTTTGTTGATAGTCTTTTACAAGAAATCGGAATGTCGCCCGGTGAAATAAGCAATATCAGCAATATTCTCAAAGAGGATGACAAGGAGTTTCCTGTCGAAAATGGTTCCAGAGGTGGAAAAAGTAAAGCCACCACTGGCTTGAAGAAAAAGTGATGATTCTCTGAGGCGATATGGATTATTCAAGAATACACGGAAGCACAATGAAATTTTTGCTGTCTCGAAATCAGTAGGCAACTGCAGAAGATAAAAAAATGGCAATGTGACAGTGAAAATATATGCAATGACCTGTGGTTGGTTGACATCTGATTTGAGTATGATGCTGGCAGGTAAAGTTGGAAAAATTAGTTTCCCAGTGCCAGCTTATTTGATTGATCACCCACGTGGACGAGTTTTGTTTGATAGTGGATTACACCTACAGTGCCAACATGATGCTCCAGGAAGAATAGGATTCCTGTCGGATCTTTTCAGTGTCCACTTTCGTCCAGGAGAAGACATACGTTCTCGGCTCGAACAACTGGATGTTGATGCTAACAAGATTGACTTTCTGGTTAATTCACATTTACATTTTGATCATACGGGTGGGAATGAGCTGTTACCGAATGCCAAAATCATCATTCAGAAACGTGAGTGGGAAGCAGGACAAATCCCGGAGTTAATTCAAGCCAACGGGTACTTGCCTGCAGATTACGATCAGGGCCATCTGATACAGAAAGTTGACGGAGTGCATGATATGTTTGGTGATGGACGAATCATGACAATTCCAACATTCGGTCACACTCCCGGCCATCAGTCGCTAAAAGTGCGGCTGGATTCCGGCGATGTAATACTCACTGCTGATGCATGTTATCTGAAAGAGACGTTGACTAATTTGCACTTGCCTCATCTGGTTCATGATCGTGCGGAGATGCTGAACTCTTTGCTTATGTTGCGTAAGCTCCAAAAATCTGGTGCACGGATATTTTACGGCCACGATCCGGAATTCTGGTCACAAGTACCGCAGGCACCGAAGCAAATCGTTTAATGATATTTGGTACGGTACTTACTCTATTAACTGTGTGCTTTCAATCGGGAAAGACACGCATTATGTTGGAAAGTATTAGTTGATTATTAATATTCCAGGTCTTTACCGGAGGTAAAGCATCTTCAGGGGTGTCCGCGCTTCGAAAGATGGAATTGAAAAAGCTATTCGATTTTCATATTTGTAAAGTTATAATTTCTATAAAAGTTTGAGGAATAACATGTTAAGAATTACTGGTTATAGCGACAAATACTCTGTTTGTCCAGGGGATGATATTAAATTCTATGTTAATTCAGAAGAAAACGAAGTCTATGATGCACAGATAGTGCGTTTGATTCACGGAGACACAAATCCTGAAGGTCCTGGATATAAAGAAGAAGAAATCGGGGGGACTTGCAACAAAGCCTACCCTGGCCGTAATCAACGTATTCACGGTGGTTCTTATATCATCGTCCCGCAGGATGAACGCCTGAATGTAGAGAGCTTCACATTGCAATGCTATATCTTCCCTACTACTCCTGAGAAAGGTCGACAGGGTCTTCTCACCAAGTGGGTAGAAGAAAACAAAAGCGGCTTTGGATTATTTATTGATGAAAGCGGATTCCTTTCTGCTGAGATAGGAGACGGTGGTGGCTTAGTGACGAAAGTGTCCAGTGACAAGAAGCTTCTGCGTAAAGTATGGTATCTGGCCGCAGTCAGTTACGATGCCCGTACCGGCAAGGTAACCTTGTATCAGGAACCGGTTGTAACATCAACAAATGGTGGTCTTGGTTTAGGACTTTTGAATCCAGCCGAAGATACGACTGCTGTTGTAGAGTCCATAAATAGTATGCGACCTGGTATTAACGATGCCCCATTCCTAATGGGTGCAAGTTCATGGAAAGAAAGATCTGGTCGTAGCGTATTTGGTGCCCACTTCAAAGAAGCCCCGGAACCAGTTGAATTGCCAGTGCAAAATCGAAGTACTTATAATGGCAAAATCGACCGCCCTAGATTATCGCGTCGTGCATTATCAAAAGCTGAAATTGAAGCCTTGGCTCGCGGTTATCAAGGCTGTCCTGCTGAGTTGCGTAATGATGTCGTAGGAGCGTGGGATTTTCATGCCAATATCACCAATAATATTGCATCTACCTTGATTGTAGACACATCAACCTCTAGGATCAATGGCTATATTATTAATATGCCCGTTCGTGGAATGACAGGCTTTAACTGGACTGGAGATGAAATCATTTATCATCATAAGCCAGAAGAGTATGGGGCAATTCATTTTCACGATGATGATATTGACGACGCGCGATGGGAGGTAGATTTTGAATACACTATCCCAGAAAACTTAAAGAGTGGAATTTATGCGGCAAGGTTGCGTATTGGTGGATTAGATTCACCAGATACAGAGGATTATATTCCCTTCGTTGTTCGTCCACCAAGAGGCAAAACCACTTCAAAGCTTGCTTTTATTTTGCCAACTAACAGTTATTTAGCCTATTCTAACGATAACCTTGCGACAAACTGTGTGGTTGCTGAGTTGTTGGCTGGAAAGGTACCAGTGATGACTGCTTCAGATTTATATCTGAACGAGCATAGAGAGTATGGTTTATCAACTTATTCTCTACACTCTGATGACAGTGGCGTTTGCTACTCATCGCGTTTACGACCGATTTTGAACATGCGACCTAAGTATCGCCACTGGTTGTCCCCATCTCTTTGGCAGCTTAACGGTGATCTGCACCTTGTCGATTGGTTGGAAGAAAAGAACTTCGAATTCGATATCCATACTGACGAAGATTTGGACCGTGAAGGTGTGGGATTACTGAATAAATACCAAACTGTACTAACAGGCAGCCATCCTGAATATACTTCCGAAAAAATGTTTTCAGCGTATGAGCAGTACCAACAAGACGGCGGTCGTTGGATCTATCTGGGTGCTAACGGATTCTATTGGTGCAGTGAGTATCATCCTGATAATTCAAATATTATTGAAGTACGAAAAGGCGAAGCAGGCACTCGTGCTTGGACCGCAAATCCAGGTGAATACAATAATGCTTTCGATGGCAAGTATGGTGGCATGTGGCGCGCAAGAGGGCGTATTCCTAGTAAGCTTTGTGGGCTAACATTCACTGCATATGGTTTTGATGTGTCTTCTTATTATGTGCGCGACAAAGACAGTGAGCGACCAGAAACAGCTTGGATCATGAACGGGATAGGCAACGGTGAAAGAATCGGCGACTTCGGATTAGTTGGTGGTGGTGCTGCCGGTCTTGAGTTGGATCGCTATGACATAGAATTCGGCACCCCACATGAGGCCTATTTATTGGCTCATTCTGAAGGGCATACGAATTTAATGTTGCAAGTGAACGAAGAAATTCACTTTTCCGTTCGGGGCTACCATGGCGGTGGGACGGAAAATCCAATGGTGCGTGCTGACATGATTTATTATAAAACACCAAATGATGGTGCACTGTTTGCGCCGGGTTCACTTTCATGGTGTGGCAGTCTGTCTCATAATAATTACAACAACAATGTATCACGCATTACAGAAAATGCAATTAGGGGCTTTCTGAAAGAGGGGCCTTTGCCTTAATCATATTCTCAATAGAGATAACTAAAATGGCAAATAATCAACACCCTGAAATGATGGACCCGCCAACTGGGAAATCTGTTGTTGGGACAAGCACTAAGCCCCTTAATGAGTTAGAAAGATCGGTAATTAGTTCGCTTGATGAGGATAAAGTAAATGATTTAGCGAAGTGTTTATTTACACTAAATAACAGACACTACGGTCCGATTGATGGAGCATATGTTGTAGTTTGCACAGTGCCAGATAAAGAGTGGTGTGTAGGTCAGTTAAATGCTGACCGGGCGAAACCTATCATTTTGTTTGAAGACAAACTTTTTAAAACACCTGAAAAAGCACAAATTGCAGCCATGAAATTAAAAGAGGAACGTGGAGAATCAGTTCCATGTCGTAATAATTGATTTAAAAACGGAGAATGAATGATGTTAGACTTAGGTAAAGTTAAAGGTGTAAAGGCGAATACAGCTCATAGTGAAACAGATAACTTTATGACGAGAACCTATGTCATGCCGCTATTGTTCGATGATGAATCACGTCGTCGTCTAATCGCTGAACATAGGAATAGCCCAGTGGGGGCACCCCCCAAAAATGGTAGGCCTGCTGTAGAGCATAGTCATGAACTTAGGACCGTACTTGACAAAATGCGTCGACATCCAATGGCTGGAAAGTATGTCAGTGTGTGTTTACGTATGTTTGAAGAATACAAGATTGGAATATCCTCTGGTGTGCGTGGTGAACCAGTAGAAACTTTTGAGGAGGTTTACTCTTCAGAAGAGGCGTGTGAGCATGCTATTTTCTTGAAACGCATCTCAGATTTGATGGAGCACTATGGATAAAATTCTTTCATCATGTAAATCATTTTGTTCAATAATTCTTTTAGGTGAACACTTTCAGGATAAGAACTTGTTTCTTTAAATCCATAATTCTTATAAAGAGATATTGCTGAAGACATGAAATGTACAGTATCCAGATAAAGTTTTGAGTACCCATTTTCTTTTGAAACTCTAATCACTTCTTCAATCATAAGATTCCCTAATTTTTCCCCTCTGATTTTAGGTCGGACATACATTCCCTTTATTTCACCAGAATCATTTCTAATTTTTCTCAAACTGATTGTTCCAGTCATTATACTAAGGAGAGAAGATATGTACGCAGATTGGATTTGCTGTTTATTAGGCCGGTTTTTCTACGGATGTTTCGTCGGTGAAACTGGATGGTTGCTATAGATAGGAAAAGAGTTCTGGCAATTTCTTTGTTACTGTTGCCTTCCCTGATAAAACTTGCAATTTGTAATTCCTTGGGTGTGAGGTTCAACCCCAAATGCGAAAGGCGATTTAAAAAAGGCGATACTATTTCTTTAATGCGATTTTCTACAATATCAAGCAAGACTTGTTGCTGTGAGCTGTGGTCACAGCAGCAAGAAGATTGATTGATTTTTGCCCTATCGACATAAGGCAAAATAAGCTCACGAGTATTTCGCAGTACATTTTGTTCAAGCTCGGACTTATCTTCTTCACGTTGTTTAAGCAAAATCTTGAAGGCCGTATTTGTATCTTCAAGTTTTTGTGCTTTGCTTGTTAACTCTTCCTTACGTAAGCGCAACACTACCTCTATCTCTTTGAACTGAGTAATATTTTCATGCACAACAACAACACATTTTTTTTCTGAACCAATTAAGCGAACCACCCGCATGTAAAACCATCGTTTTTTGTTGGGAGAGTGACACTGGTAGTCAAGAGAAAAATAATTTTTTTGGCCCTCAAGCACTTTACGTATTCCAGCAGCGGCTTCACATGCTTGCTCTGAAAACTCGCCACTTGCTGTATCACATATCTGCAAATAGTTAATATTGATTGAATCAGGAACCCCTTGAAGCCCGTTGCTGAGTGCAAATTTTTTCCAAGCCTGATTGGTCTCAATAATGGTGCCATGTTTATCTAAAATTGCTACATGGGCAGACAAGGAATTGAGTATTTGGTGTGAAACGTACTCAGTTGCTGCAGAATTTTTTTGTACAGACTTAAGCTCTGAAATAGTTTCCCCTAACTGTTTAATTTTGACTTGGTATTTTTCCAATGTACTTTCCTGATATTTTTTGGTTCTAAATTTCTCTTCCGCATTTGTTTTCTGACCTATTGCGATGATAGGCACATAAAGTTAAAAAATTACTAACTTATCCCGTATAATTGCGAACAATAGTCCTTAAATTGCAGTTTGTCAATAGTTTTTCTTGATGTTGAAGAGTATTTTAACAAGAATGTGGTGATTTTACTTGGAGGGTATCTGACTTGCGAAGAATTAGTGGGAGTTACACACAGGAGACGATATGTGGGGAATCAAACTCACTTGGCTAAAAACTATGATTTATATCCCTAGCAGTCATGGTGTGCTTAGGTCCATTTGCTATTGCACAAGGTCATAAACATCGTTAATCATATTGTATGAAGTACATTAATTTTTTCCAATTCAGTTTGAATCATTGATATC
>Ga0209445_1000481_pt1 | contig 22572 bp, 25 predicted proteins | sample MarorgKNORR_S2LV_4_FD_188223 | JGI IMG/M metagenome (GOLD analysis project Ga0209445, IMG submission 188223) | Marine microbial communities from the Southern Atlantic Ocean, analyzing organic carbon cycling - NADW_A/KNORR_S2/LV (SPAdes) (version 2) | ecosystem: Environmental > Aquatic > Marine >... | reverse complement strand
TCGAACGTATGACCTACGGCTTAGAAGGCCGTTGCTCTATCCAGCTGAGCTATGGGCGCAATAACTTTGCTTTAATAAAGTTTAGGCTTACACTTTTAACAAATTTTGGTCGGAGTGGAGGGATTTGAACCCCCGACCACCTGGTCCCAAACCAGATGCGCTACCAAGCTGCGCTACACTCCGAAAGATGTGTAATTATACTTTGATAGACTCCTTAGTCAATCCCTAATTCAGACCATATTCGATCAATTTTATTTATTATTTATTAAAATAGTTTTTATGTATTTTTACCTCTTCTGAATTTGCATAAATTACCTTGATATTGTCTTTATTCGCTCTATTTTTTTTAACTAGAGATGGGTCGCTTATCTGAGGCTTAGTGTTTGTTTCTTCATTAAATAGAATTGATTGACCACCAGTCATTGCAATATAGACTTGAGCTAGTATTTGAGCATCAAGGAGTGCCCCATGTCTAGTTCGTGCACTAGTATCGATACCGAAGCGTCGACATAAGGCATCAAGGTTATGCATTGTGCCAGGACGCTGCTCTTTAGATAATTCTAATGTGTCAATTACAGTGCATAAGTCTTCAATCTTTTTCTTTATGCCAATCTTTTTCAGTTCGTTATTAAGGAAGCCTAAATCAAACGGTGCGTTATGAATTATTAAAGTTGCGCCATCGATAAAAGAAAGAAGGTCTTCAGATATTTGATTAAATTGAGGCTTATTAATCAAAAATTTATCTGTTATTCCATGAATGTTAACAGACTCACCAACATTTCTATTAGGCTGAATATATTTATGAAACTCTGTATTTGTAATTTCTCTATTTAGAATTTGTACGGCACCAACTTCAATAATACGGTGACCTTCTTTAGGGTCAATACCAGTTGTCTCTGTGTCAAGCACAATAAGTCTTTCCATGTTGGGCATAATAACGTAAAATTGATTCATTTTATCATCTGATTTATAAAGGTTAATTAAGATTATGGCAAGAGTAACGGTAGAAGATTGTTTAGACAAAGTAGATAATAGATTTGAATTAGTTTTGGTTGCTGCAAAACGTGCGCACCAGTTAAATTCTGGAGGGTACAGGACAACCCTTGATGTTGGGAAAGATAAGCCAACGGTATTAGCCTTGAGAGAGATAGAGGCTGGCTTAATTGATGCGTCTATTTTGACTGATGAATATGCAATGGAAGAAGAGCTTAATGCTCATGATAAACTCACCCAAGAAGCTAAGATGAGTGAGGTAGAAGCCGAGCTATCTGAAGTAACTCTTGATGCTAAAGCAGAAAGCGATGATCTGGCAATAAAGGAAGAGGACGAGTAAAACTTTTTTTCTTTAGCTAATAAAAAATGACGCAAATGCGTCATTTTTTTTGTTTTATCATATTATAAAAAATCATTATATTTGTTCATATTACTTTTCTCTGATTTGGTAACATAATTCTTTATAAAAATAAATTATGAGAAAACAAATGACATATCCAATCATACAAAGTGATAGAAAGCCATTAATTAATGCTGAAACCTATCAGTCTATGTATGAGTATTCTATGAATAATCCGGATAAATTTTGGGCAGAGCAGGCTGAGACTTTTCTTGATTGGGATAGAAAGTGGAAAAAAGTTTCTGATGTTGATTTTTCTAAAGGCAAGATTGCATGGTTTGAAGGCGCAACTTTAAACGTTTCATACAATTGTCTAGATCGTCACTTACCTGAACGCGCTGACCAAGTGGCAATTATTTGGGAGGGTGATGATCCAAATTCTAGTGAATCGATAACCTATAAAGAGCTTCATAAGAGGGTTTGCAAATTTGCAAATGGTATGAAAGATTTGGGAGTTGTAAAGGGCGATCGTATTTGTTTATATATGCCTATGATTGTTGAGGCAACTATTGCTATGCTTGCATGTGCAAGGCTTGGGGCAATTCATTCAGTTGTTTTTGGAGGATTTTCACCTGATGCCCTGAGAGATAGAATTCTTGATAGTGAGTGTAAATTAGTCATTACTGCTGACGAGGGGGTTCGTGGTGGTAAATATGTCCCATTAAAAGCTAATGTAGATATAGCTACAAAAGATTGCGATTGTGTTGATTTTGTTGTAGTTGTTAAAAGGACTGGTGGAGAGGTAAGTTGGAATGAGAGAGATGTTTGGTATCACGATCTAGTAGAAGATGCATCAGATAATTTTCCGTGTGAAATGTTTGACGCTGAAAATCCTTTATTTATTCTCTATACCTCAGGCTCAACTGGAAAACCAAAAGGAGTTCTCCATACCTCAGGTGGATATTTACTTTATGCAGCAATGACCCATAAATATACTTTTGACTATCAAGAGGGCGATATTTATTGGTGTACTGCAGATGTTGGCTGGGTTACAGGCCACTCCTATATTGTCTATGGGCCACTTGCAAATGGCGGGACAACTTTAATGTTTGAAGGAATTCCTACTTATCCAGACGCATCAAGGTTTTGGCAGGTTGTTGATAAGCATCAGGTTAATATTTTTTATACTGCGCCAACAGCAATTAGAGCTTTAATGGGTGCAGGAAATGAACTTGTTCAGAAGACCTCTAGATCTAGTTTAAAGATTTTGGGCACAGTTGGAGAACCTATAAATCCTGAAGCATGGGAATGGTATTACAATGTTGTAGGTGAAAAAAGATGCCCAGTTGTTGATACATGGTGGCAAACCGAAACAGGTGGCCATATGATTACGCCGATGCCTTTTGCAACTCCTTTAAAGCCTGGTTCGGCAACTAAGCCATTTTTTGGAGTTGAACCACAAGTCTTAAGTGACAGTGGTGAAGTATTAGAAGGTGAGGCTTCAGGAGTTCTTGTGCTTGCTCGCTCTTGGCCAGGTCAAATGAGGACTTTATATAACAACCATGAACGATTTATGGAGGCATATTTTACAACCTACCCAGGGAAATATTTTGCAGGTGATGGTGTTAAGCGCGACTCTGATGGCTATTACTGGATTACTGGAAGAGTCGATGATGTTTTAAACATATCTGGACACCGTCTTGGAACAGCAGAAATTGAATCTGCCCTAGTTCTTCATAGAAATGTCAGCGAAGCTGCAGTGGTAGGCATGTCTCACGATATAAAAGGTCAAGGCATTTATGCTTATGTATCTCTTATGGCTGGAGTTGATGCTACAGATGAGCTTAAAAAAGACCTCGTGGCTCTTGTTAGAAAAGAGATTGGACCAATTGCAACGGTTGATAAAATTCAATTTGCACAGGGCCTTCCAAAAACAAGGTCAGGAAAAATTATGAGACGCATTCTAAGAAAAATTGCTGAAGATGATTATGCAGAGTTGGGAGACACGTCAACTTTAGCAGAGCCGGGTGTTGTTGACGATTTAATTTTGAACAGAGTTCAATAGGTTTTTTCCGCCAATTAATTTACTTATAGAAGATGAATGCAGCCCTTTATTTTGTTGTGCTTCTTGCCTGGGGGTCATCTTGGTTTGCTATTAGTTTTCAGTTGGGTGATGTTGCGCCTCAGGTTTCAATAGCATGGCGTTTTTTGCTTGCATCGTTTATGCTTTTTATTTGGTGCTATGCACGAGGTCTTAAACTTTCTTTTTCTTGGCGAGAACATTCCAGCTGGCTTTTATTAGGATTTTTTCTATTTTGTGTTAACTATATTTGCGCTTACTTTGGAACTTTTTACTTAGCAACAGGCTTAGTTTGTCTCATTTTCTCAACTCTTACGTTGTTTACTGTTTTTAACGGTTTTATTTTTTTTAAAAAACCCATTAGACTGCCTATATTGTTTGGCGCAATAGTTGGGATTTTAGGGTTGTCAATTATATTTTCAAATGAGATTAGTAATACTGATTGGTCTCTAGAATCAGGAATTGTAAAAGGCTTTCTTTGGATGCTTCTTGCAACTTTCTTTGCCTCAATAGGAATGTTACTATCTGGTCAAATGCAAGCTCGAAAAATGCCTCTAGTACAGAGTAATGCCTTTAGTATGCTCTACGGGTCTCTTATTATTGTTACTTATGTTTCTCTTAGTGATGTTAGTTTCAGTTTTAGTACAAGCTATAGCTACGTTATCTCTCTCATTTATTTAGCGATAGTAGCCTCTGTAATTGGTTTTGGTGTTTATCTTAAATTGGTGGGTAATATAGGCGCTGATAAGGCTTCATATGTTAATATTTTTACCCCAACGATTGCATTACTTCTCTCAACTTTATTTGAAAACTACCAGTGGAGTTGGACCGGTCTAGTTGGCGTTGCTTTGATCATAATTGGAAATATAATAGTTCTTTATGCTAAGCCTGTTAGAACATAGTTTATAACTGGTTTTTTATTTATCTGGGCCATTTTTTTTATTCATTTCAGATTCAATTTTATCCATCATAGTGTTATGTGCTTCATCACTCCAGTCATTGGTGTTTGTTGTTGACTGATCATCTTTCAAATTCTTATCATTTTTCCTAACTTTAAACATGGGTGCAAACATTAATCCTACTTCAAATAAAAGCCAAATAGGTATTGCTATAAGTATTTGAGAGATCACATCAGGTGGTGTTAAAACCATGCCAATAACAAAAGCTCCTATGATTATGTAGGGACGGTTTTTCTTGAGTTGGCTAACTGTTGTTACGTTAAACATGATTAACAAAATTGTAGCAACAGGAACCTCAAAGGCAACTCCAAAAGCAAAAGAAACCTTCAAAATAAAATCTAGATAGTACTGTATATCTGGAGCAAACTCTACTGAAGTTGGACCAACAGAGGATAGGAAATTAAATATCACTGGGAAAACAATATAGAAAGCGAACAATAGTCCTGCATAAAACAAAACAGTTGAGGATATTACCAAAGGCAAAACTAATTTTTTTTCATGCTGGTAGAGTGCTGGAGCGGTGAACTGCCATATTTTGAAAAGTAAATAAGGCAGAGCTAAATAAATAGCAAGTATTAGTGACATTTTAAGTGGCGTTAAAAAAGGTGAAATAACACCAATAGCAATTAGATTTGAGCCTGGTATGACAGCTAAAATAGGTGCTGCTATAAAGCTATATATATCTTCAGAAAATGGGAAAAGAGCGGTAAAAAATAACGCAATTGCAATAATTGACCTTAAGAGTGCACTTCTAAGCTCAACTAAGTGTTGAACAATAGGCATTTTATTTTTCATCTTTTAAGGAATTAATAACTTTGTCACCTTCTTGTTTTATGATATCACTAATATCACCAGCTTCTGAAAGAGACTGTGAGATTGATGAGCTCTCATCTGAGAAAGAAACTGCCTCTTTAAGTTTCTCAGTCTCGAGCTCATCATTAATTTCATTTTTAATTTTAGTTGTAAAGGCTTTTAGTTTTCCTGCATAGAGACCCGCTTTTCGAGCAAGTGCTGGCATTTTTTCAGGACCTACAACGATGAGTGTAATAACAGCAATTAAGCCAAATTCCCAAAAGCCAAAATCAAACATAGTCTAGTGTTCTTATTAATATTAAGTTGATAGAAGAAATGAGTCTTATTGAATTACAATAAAAGTCTATTGAAAGTAAAAGTATTTATAAACAAGAATAAGATAGATCTTTTTTATTTATTTTCAGAGCTATCATCAGAAGCTTTAATTTCACCTTCAATGACATCTTCTTTTTTTTCAGTTTCTTTCATAGTTGACTTGAAGCCTTTAATAGCTCCACCAAGGTCACTACCAATATTTTTGAGGCGTTTACCACCAAAAATAAGTAATACAATTGCTAGGATAATAATCAGTTCAGTCGGTGAAGGCATCATTTTCTACTCCATTATTTATTTGCTACAATAGCATTTAATCAAAATGATTTTATCATCTTATCCCTGCATTTACATCAAATATAACTATCATCAATCATTTATAAGGCAAATGAAAGAAGGTTATTAATGAATTAATTTTCAATTTCTACGTAAAATTAAGTTCAAATATTGAACGCTAATCTTGCTTTAATTAATTCATGGAGTGATTGATGGATGTAAAAACTGCTTTAGAACAAAGAAAATCAACGAGAGCCTTTCTAGACAAAGAGGTTTCAATCGATGTTATCAATAAAATTATTGAGCAAGCTAAAACAGCTCCTTCTGGAGTCAATACGCAACCATGGAAGGTTGCTGTAGTTACTGGTAAGAGTAAAGATAATATCTGTAGTAAGCTTGAAAAAACTTTCCGTGATGGAAATAAAGGAGCAATGGACTATAACTATTATCCAACTGAATGGACCGGCGAATATAAACAAAGAAGGAGGGAGTGTGGCCTATTACTATACTCAACATTAGAAATAAAGCGAGAGGATAAGCAAAGGCAGCTAGATCAGTGGGCATCTAATTACCAAGCCTTTAACGCACCTGTTATCCTCCTTTTTTTTATAGATAAGGTTATGGAAAAAGGCTCATATATGGATTACGGTATGTTTTTACAATCGATTATGCTTTCAGCGGTTGAACATGGGCTGGCAACATGTCCTCAGGCAGCCCTTGGAGAGTACCCAGAAATTGTTAGGAATGAATTTCCATACTATAAAGATAAGTCAGTTCTATGCGGAATGGCGCTAGGTTATGAAGACAAAACTAAAGCAGTTAATAGCTATAGAACAACTCGTGAAGAGCTAAGTGAGATAGTCCAGTATTATTCTTGATGGTTTTGATGCTATATTGTGAAAAGCTATTGAGCTTGTAAATGCTCATTTGCAAGTTCAAGCTCAAATAAAGTTAACTCTAGATCCATTTCAGAATTTGATAAAGTATCTTTAGTTATTTTTAAATCGCTCTCAAGTTCTAGAAGTTTAGAATTATTTTCCTTTAAGGCTGATTCGCTTAGATTATAGCTTTCCTGACTTGATCTTAATTCGTCTTCAAGTACCTGTACTTTGCTAGATAAAAGAATAAGTTTTTGCTTTGTTGTATTTAGTTCACCTAGCGAAGTTATAAGTTGAGTATCAAGCTCATCAAGCTGCAACTGAAGATTTAAGAGGTTGGATTTATATTGTTTAACCTCAGCACTATTGTCGATAGTAATAATTACAGGCTCTGTAGGTTTCGGGTTAAATTGCGAATAGGAGAAACCAATAAAAAATATTAGAATTGATGAGAGTAAATAAAAGGCTTTTTTTTGGTTCATTTATTCTTTCTTTCTACTTCATTTAGTTTGATTACAGAGTTATTGTCAGTTATTTATCCATTTAGCAGCATCTTTAGCATAGTAGGTCAATATAGCGTCTGCACCTGCTCTTTTGAAGCAAAGTAGTGTTTCAAGCACAGTTGATTTTTCATCAATCCATTTATTTTGACTGGCAGCTTTTAGCATTGCATACTCTCCACTTACATGATAAGCGAAAGTTGGAACGCCAAAAGTTTGTTTTACATTGGATACAATATCAAGGTAGGGGAGTCCAGGTTTAATCATAACCATGTCAGCACCCTCTGCAATATCAAGTTCAACTTCACGTAGTGCCTCGTTCGAATTTCCAGGATCCATTTGATAAGTTTTTTTATCAGCCTTACCAAGGTTTCTTGAAGAGCCAACAGCATCTCGAAAGGGACCATAAAATGAAGAGGCGTACTTGGCCGAGTATGCAAGGATATTTGTGTGAATAAGACCGTGCTCCTCTAGTGCTTGTCGAATAGCGCCAATTCTTCCATCCATCATGTCAGATGGAGCAACAATGTCAGCGCCTGCTTGAGCGTGTGATATTGCTTGCTTGATAAGAATTTCAACCGTTTCATCGTTCATTACATAACCGTCATTATCTATAAGTCCGTCCTGACCATGGCTGGTGAACGGGTCAAGTGCAACATCGGTAATAACTGCTAACTCTGGAAAGCTTCTTTTGAGCTCTCTGACAGCTCTCTGAACAAGGCCATCTGAATTATAAGATTCTTCTGCTTCAAGTGATTTTTTTTCAGAAGAAATAACAGGAAATAAGGCGATTGCCGGAATTTTTAAATTGACAATTTCTTTGGCTTCGATAAGTAATTGATCGATACTTAACCTTTCAATTCCTGGCATTGAGTCAATCTTTTCCTTTTTGTTTTTACCTTCTACAATAAATAGAGGATAGATAAGATCGCTAGCACTTAGAGAATTTTCACGAACGAGTGAACGATTAAATTCGTGTTTCCTCATTCTTCTTGGTCTATGAGTTAAAATGGACATTTCTACTTTTAAAGTAACATTAACTAAATTATACAATAATGAAGCAATCATCCGAAACACTTACCAGTCTATCAAGTATTGATGAGTCATTTGTCAAGCCTTTTCCTAATTCAACTAAAGTATTCACAAAGGGTTCCCGTGATGACATAATGGTTCCAATGAGGCAAATTAAACTTACCGATACGATCGGTGATTTAGCTGAAAAAAATGACCCAATTCACGTCTACGATACCTCAGGTCCGTACACAGATCCTACCAAATCAATTAGCTATAGAAAGGGTATTGACTCTCTTCGTTCTAACTGGATAGAAGAGCGCGGCGATACAGAAGTACTAGATGGTGTGAGTTCAAGTTTTTCTAATGAACGACGTCATAATAAGGAGCTTGACGAATTAAGATTTGAGCATCTTAGAGCTCCAAGAAGGGCTAAAAAAGGAAAAAATATTACCCAAATGCATTATGCAAGAAAGGGCATTATTACCCCTGAAATGGAATTTATTGCTATTAGAGAGAACTGCCTTTGGCAAGAATATCAAGATCAAATTGGACAGCACGAAGGTGAAAATTTTGGTGCTTCAACACCAAAATTAATAACACCTGAATTTGTAAGAGATGAAGTTGCTCGGGGTCGTGCTATTATCCCTAATAATATCAACCATCCTGAAACAGAACCGATGATTGTTGGCCGAAACTTTTTAGTTAAGATTAATGGTAATATTGGTAATTCAGCACTTGGTTCATCGATTGATGAAGAGGTTGGAAAGATGGTTTGGGGTGTTCGCTGGGGGGCTGACACAATCATGGACCTCTCAACGGGGAAAAACATTCATGAAACGCGTGAATGGATTATTCGTAATTCGCCTGTACCAGTAGGAACTGTCCCTATCTATCAGGCACTTGAAAAGGTTAAGGGTGTCGCAGAAGATTTGACTTGGGAAGTGTTTAGAGATACGTTAATTGAGCAAGCTGAACAAGGAGTTGACTACTTTACAATACACGCTGGCGTTAGACTTAAGTATGTTCCTTTGACTATAGAAAGAGTTACAGGAATCGTTTCTCGTGGCGGCTCAATTATGGCTAAATGGTGCCTTGCTCATCACACTGAAAGCTTTATTTATACCCACTTTGAAGATATTTGTGAAATCATGAAGGCATATGACGTAACTTTTTCATTAGGAGATGGTCTAAGACCAGGTTGTATAGCGGATGCTAATGATGCCGCCCAGTTTGGTGAGTTAGAAACACTGGGTGAGCTAACAAAAATTGCGTGGAAACATGATGTTCAAACTTTCATTGAGGGTCCCGGACATGTACCAATGCATATGATTAAAGATAACATGGAAAAGCAATTAGAGGAGTGTGGAGAGGCACCTTTTTACACATTAGGTCCTCTAACAACTGATATAGCGCCAGGCTACGACCATATCACTTCAGCTATAGGAGCAGCTCAGATAGGCTGGTATGGCTGCGCGATGCTTTGTTATGTAACTCCTAAAGAGCACTTAGGCCTACCTAATCAGGATGATGTTAAGACAGGAATTATTACCTATAAAATTGCAGCGCATGCTGCCGATTTAGCAAAAGGACACCCTGGAGCTCAGGTACGCGACAACGCTCTTTCTAAGGCACGATTTGAGTTTAGGTGGGAGGATCAGTTTAATCTGGCATTAGACCCTGATACTGCTAGAAGTTTTCATGATGAAACGTTGCCAAAGCAGGCTGCTAAAACTGCACATTTTTGTTCTATGTGTGGACCCAAGTTCTGCTCAATGAAAATCTCTCAAGATATTAAAGGCTTGGGTAGTGCGGAAATTAAAAAAATTCAAGAGATTCAAATTGAGATGGATAAAAAATCTAAGGAGTTCTTAAATAACGATAGTGAAATCTATTTGAAGGAAGGCGCTTAAAGGTTTTATTTATTGTTTTTACGATTTAATATGGAGCTTTATTAATTTCATCGTTCTGTTTACTGCGCCGCGATGGCTTTCGAAGCATGCTTTTGCGTTGAGTCCTAGTTTCTCTCTTTTTTCGTTATCTGAAAGCAGATCAGAAATGGTCTGCATTAGTTCATCTGCGTTATTAACCTGAAGCGCTGAGTTACTTTCAATAAGTATCTTAGAAACCTCTTCAAAGTTAAAAACACTTGGCCCATAAATGATTGGTTTTGATGAAGCTGCTGCTTCAAGCATATTTTGACCTCCAGTATTTGAAAGGCTTCCTCCAATAAATGCAATATCACAGATGCTGTAATAAGACATCATTTCACCCATACTGTCACCTATTAAGAACTCGGTCATATCATCGCACTTAAGTTCATCAGATCTTCTTTTTACATTGAGTTTATTTTCATTAACTAGATTAAAGACCTCGTCAAACCTTTCAGGGTGTCTTGGAATAATTAACATAATGGCTTGAAGCTTAAGTTTAAGCCTGAGGTAGCTTTGAATAATTTGCTTTTCTTCCCCATCTCGAGTGCTTGCAAAAACGACAACCTTCCTCTCTCCGACTATATTTTGTAAAGACTTTGTGATCTCAGGACTGGATGATTCATTGCTATCAAACTTTAGATTACCAGTTGTAATAACTTTGTCTTGTTGAGCTCCAAGTAATAAGAAGCGTTCACTTGATTGGTCATTTTGAGTTGCTATTAAGGTTAATTTATTGATTGTTTTACGAATAAGATTTGATGAAAATTTTTGATATTTTTTGAAAGAACGCTCAGAAAGACGGGCATTTACAAGTACTACAGGTATCCTTTTTTTATTGAGCTTATGAGCGAGGTTAGGCCAAATCTCTGTTTCTAGCAAAATACAAGCAAGGGGATTAATTTTTTTGATAAAAGACTCCAAAATTAATGGCTCATCAAAAGGGAAGAAGTGGTGTGTTACTCTTTCCTGGTAATGCCTCTTTACTGCTTCTGCACCAGTAATAGTGGTTGTAGTAATTACCAATTTGTGATCAAGGAAATCTTTAAAAAGTTGATCAATTAAAGGCTTAGCTGCATTGAATTCACCTACCGAAACGCAATGAATCCAGATCACTTTACCTGTGGTTTTGGTAACAAAGCCTAGTTGATTTTTTAGTTTAGTTTTCCAGAGAGGTTTTTTTCGCTCTTTCGTTATTATTTTAAGAACTGCAATTTCGATGCTTACATAGAGTAGTAGTGTGTAAATAAATCGGTTCATCTAATGCCTTTAAGGACCCATCTTTTTGTTATTGATAGTTATTTTTAATTGTTTTAGTTTGCATTACTTGTGCAGGGTGCTGAGTAAGGAAAAAAGGTATAATAATTGCCTAGTATTATAGCTTTATCATTAAACTTTTATGACATCTATTTTGTTTTACATTAGAGAGTCATTTGGGTCTTAGGTGGTTACTTAATATTGTTATTAAATGATATGAATTATCGACTATTGAAATTATGAAATTTGTAGACTCGGCAAGTGTTGTGGTAGAAGCTGGAAAGGGCGGTGCAGGATGTTTAAGCTTTCGTCGTGAAAAATATATTCCAGACGGTGGACCAGACGGTGGTGACGGTGGTGATGGCGGTAGTGTTTTTTTTCGTGGTCAGGAAGGCCTCAATACTTTAAGTGAATTTCGTTATAACCGTTTTTATAGAGCTAAAAATGGACAGCCAGGAATGGGAAAAGATCGGAGGGGAAAGTCTTCTGATGACCTCTTTGTAGAGGTTCCACTTGGCACTAAGATCGTTGACCTAGCAACAGATGAGGTGATTGGTGAAATCACTGCTCATAAACAAAATCTTTTGGTCGCAAAGGGTGGATTTCATGGTCTAGGTAACGCAAGATTTAAATCTTCTATCAACCGTGCCCCTAGGCAAACTTCTCCCGGAACCCCTGGTGAGGTTAGAGAGGTTGCCTTAGAGCTAAATGTAATGGCTGATGTAGGACTTTTGGGGATGCCTAATGCAGGAAAATCTAGCCTTATTAGGCAGATCTCTGGGGCAAGACCAAAGGTAGCCGACTACCCATTTACCACTCTTCATCCAAACTTAGGAGTTGTAAAGGCAGGAAATAACCACTTTGTTATGGCTGATATTCCTGGATTATTAGAAAAAGCCAGTGAAGGTGTTGGTCTAGGTTTTGAGTTTCTGAAGCACCTTTCAAGAGCAAGAGTGCTTCTTCATGTTGTTGATATTTTGCCTGCCGATGGATCAGACCCTGCAAGTAACTATTTAACCATTGAGTCCGAGCTAAGAAAGTTTAATGATGAACTTTTTCAAAAACCTCGTATAGTTGCAATTAATAAGATTGATCTCATTGAAGAGAATAATAGAGATAAAGTAATAAAACAATTTCTCAAAAAAGTTAAATACAAAGGCAACTCGTTTAACATATCAGCATTAAATGGTATGGGGTGTAAACCCCTAGTTTTTGGTTTATATGAATTAATTGAGCAAGAAGACAATGAAGAATAAATGTTGGGTTGTAAAGATTGGTTCCGCGTTATTAACTAATAATGGCAAAGGAATTGATAAGGATTTGATCTCTAGATGGGTTCAGCAGATTGTTCATATTCAGTCTCAAAATGTTGATATTGTTATAGTCTCTAGTGGGTCTATTGTAGAGGGTATGAAACGTCTTGGCTGGAAGGATAAGCCAAGTGACATTCATAAACTACAGGCAGCCGCAGCAGTTGGACAAATGGGATTGGTTCAGGCTTATGAATATCTATTTGCAAAGCATAACGTTCATACCGCTCAAATTCTTTTGACTCAAGATAATTTAACAAATACCCAACGCTTTGAAAATATTTCTGCAACCTTAAACAATTTATTAGAGTTAGGAACTATCCCAGTTATAAATGAGAATGATACAGTCGCAACAGAAGAGATTAAGTTTGGTGATAATGACACCCTGGCAGCGCTTGTTGCAAATCTCCTTGGGGCTGAAAAACTAATAATTTTGACAGATCAAAAAGGCGTTTTTGATGATGATCCGCGCAACAACGCCGCGGCAAATTTGATTGATACAATTCACTTTGATGATGAAAAATTAGAGCGAGTTGCAGGTAAAACGGCTGGCTCTTTAGGTTCTGGTGGTATGTATTCCAAGGTCATGGCTGCGAAGCAAGCTGCAAAATCAAAAACCTCTACAAGTATTGCTTGGGGAAGAGAAGATAATGTTTTGTTGAGGATTTATCAGGGTGAACATATAGGAACTATAATTCATTGTTAGCTTATATTGGTTTAGGGTCTAACTTAGAGGATCCGAGGCGACAAATAGAAAGGGCGCTAGATTCTATTCGTGAAGCTGATAAAACAAAACTGACTTCAGTGTCTAGTTTTTATGAGTCTAAACCACTTCTGGATATGCCTGGACCAAAATATCTCAATGCAGTGTGTAAAATTAAAACTGATTTAAGTGCACTTGATTTGCTAGATGTTTGCCAACAAATAGAAAGTGACCAGCATAGGGTTAGAGAAGTAAAATGGGGTTCAAGAACAATTGATTTGGATATATTACTTTATGGCGATCAGGTTTTGTCAACTCAAAGGTTGACTATACCTCACCCAGAAATGATCAATCGATCTTTTGTATTAGTACCCTTGTTTGAAATTGAGGCAGGATTAAAGGTACCTTTATTAGGTTCACTAAAGGGGCTTTTAGATAGAATTGATTTAAAAGATGTTAAGAAACTATGAAACATTCAGAACTAAGTTTATTTAAAGAGAGTGGCGAAAAGATTACCTGCCTGACTGCTTATGATGCATCAATTGCGGGATTAATTGATAGTGCTGGAGTTGATGTTGTATTAATAGGCGATTCGCTTGGAATGGTAATACAAGGTGGTTCAAATACTCGCTCAGTTACAATGAAAGACATGCTATATCACACCTCAATTGTGTCAAAGGCTTGTCAAAGCGCTTTAGTTATCGCTGATATGCCTTTTGAGAGCTATGAAAATACTGAGCTCGCTTTAACGAACGCTAAGCAATTGGTAAGTGTGGGTGCAGATATGGTTAAAATTGAAGGCGGACGAGAGCATGAGGAGATTTTTCGAGTTTTAGCTTCTAATGATATTAATGTTTGTGGTCATTTAGGTTTACAACCTCAATTGGTTATTGATTCTAGTGACTATAAAATTCAAGGTAGAGATAAAGATTCGGCTGAGTCAATTATGAGTGACGCAATATTGCTTGATTCTCTTGGAATAAGTGTTCTTGTATTAGAATGCGTTCCAAGTGATTTGGCTAGAAAAGTGAGCTCTAAGATTGGAATTCCTACAATTGGAATTGGAGCAGGAAATGGCTGTGATGGTCAGGTTCTGGTTAGCTATGATATGCTCGGAATTACCTCAGGAAGGCAACCACGATTTGTTCGAAATTTTATGAGTTCTGAGGACTCGATCGCTTTAGCAGTGAGTGCCTTTGTCAGGGAGGTCAAGGCGGGAACTTTTCCTTCAGAAAATGAGAGTTATTGATGCAAATATTTGAACATGTCGCCTCCCTTCAGAAATTTCTAGATAGTTGCCGTAAAGATAGTCAAAAAATTACCCTTGTGCCTACAATGGGTGGTCTTCATGATGGACATATGCGCTTGATTAATAGAGCACAAGAGTTGTCTAATGTGGTGGTTGTAAGTATCTATGTTAACCCTACTCAGTTTTCAGCAAGTGAAGACTTTGAAACCTATCCTAAAACTCTTGCACAGGACAAGGAATTTATAAAGTCAATAAAAATAGATGCCCTCTTTATTCCTTTGAATTCTGAAATTTATCCTGAAGGAATGTCAAGCGATTATGACGTTGGTAAGTTGGGTCAAATACTGTGTGGTATTTCAAGGCCATCTCATTTTAATGGAGTTGCCCAAGTTGTAAATCGACTACTTGATATTGTTAAGCCAAATTACTCAGTTTTTGGGCAAAAAGATTACCAGCAGCTACTAATCATTAAATCTTTAGTAAAAAGCAAAGATTTGGACACAATTGTGGAATCAGTTCCCACTATTAGAGAAGATGATGGATTGGCGATGAGCACTAGAAACAAATATTTGAGTAAAGATGAACGGGCTAATGCATCACTTTTCTACCGTCAACTTGTTAAAGCAAAAAATGCAATAATGTCAGGTGCAGCTATTATAGATACAAGGAAACAAGCACTTTCTGAGTTAAATGATCTGTTTGAAGTAGAGTATGTTGAAGTACTAGATGCAAATAACCTTACAGAAATCACGACTACCACTGAAGAAATTATTATAATATCTTCAGTAAGGTTAGGAGAAACTCGACTAATCGATAATATTTTATTTAGGAGTTCAAATGTTTAGTATTACAGAAGAAGCTGAAATTTATGTTGCTGATCTCTTTGAGCAGCAGGATGAGAAAGACCTAGGCTTAAAGGTCGACGTTGAAAAAGCTGGAACACCGGTTGCAACTGTGACATTTAATTTTTGTATCAAGAGTGATCTTCCTGATAGCTATAATGAATTTCCATTTGTTGGTTTTAGCTCCTTCATTGATGAAAGCAATAATGAATACTTAAGGGATTCTCATGTAGCACTAAAAATTGATGGTACTAATAAAAAATTAACCATCACTGCACCTAATGCTAAAGGTGAAGCGCCTAAAGATGATGCGCCACTTGAAGAGAAAATTTTATTTACTATCGTTACTGAGGTTAACCCTAGCTTGGCTTCTCATGGCGGCTTTGTTGATCTAGTAGAGATTACTCCAAAAAATGAAGTAGTTCTAAATTTTGGAGGTGGTTGTCAAGGTTGTAGCTCTGTAAATCTGACACTAAAAGATGGTGTAGAGAAGCAACTTAAAGACCTCTACCCTGAAATAGTTGCCATACTAGACGCTACTGATCACTCTAATAAAGAGAACGCATACATGTAATTTTAAAGATTCCGCTCGGTTCTTTAAAATAAATTACAACAAAACTCTTGAAGTTCGGTAAATAAAGTAAGGGACTTGAATGGAAAAATTAACTGTTTATTCCCATACCGATTGTCTTTCCAAAGATAATGGTCTCAATCACCCTGAAAGGAAAGAGCGCTTAGAAACTATTCTTTCATCTATAAAAGAAATTGACGAACCTTTAATAGAAATCAAAGAGGCTCCTTTGGCTGATTTTGATGACATTAATCTTGTTCATCCTCAGTACTTTCTAGATGATTTATTTTCAATGATTCCGGATTTAGGGCTTGTTGGTGTTGAAAAGGAGCCTTACGCTGATACTCTACTATGTGTCAACAGCAAAGATGCAATATTAAGGTCTTGTGGGGCTGGTATTGCGGCAGCAAATGATCTAATTGATGGAACTAATAAAAGGCTTTTTTGTGCAGTTCGTCCTCCAGGCCATCACGCTGAAACGACCAGAGCAAACGGCTTTTGTTTTGTTAATAATGTGGCGGTTACAGCTAGATATTTGCAAACTCGATTTAACCTTAAAAAAGTAGCTATTATTGACTTTGATGTTCATCACGGTAACGGCACTCAAGAAATTTTTTATTCCGATGACAGCGTCTTCTATGGCTCAATCCATGAGCACCCCTTGTTTCCAGGAACGGGCTTAGAGAATGAAACAGGAGTTGGAAATATATTTAATGCACCGATTTCTGCTGGGACAAATTCTGAGGATTTTTTGGAAATATTTAGTAACAAGATATTAAAAAATGTTGATAAATTTAAACCCGAAATAATCCTTATTTCTGCTGGATTTGATGCCCATAAAAGGGATCCTTTGGCAAGCATTAATTTAGAATCTGAGGACTACTATTCATTAACAAAAAGTATAGTAGAAATTGCAAACCGGCATTGTAATGGTAGAGTAATCTCTTTCCTTGAAGGTGGTTATGACTTGTTGGCCCTTTCTGAGTGCATCAAGGCACATCTCAAAGGGTTGAGTGAATAATACATATGAATGAATTTGAATTAATCCAAGGTTACTTTAATTGGCCAATAAAGGACCCAAGTATTGTAATTGGCATCGGCGATGATGCAGCCTTATTTAGCCTTAAGGATGGACAACAATTGGTAACTACCACGGATACCCTTTCTGAAGGTGTTCATTTCTTTAAAGATACCTTACCAAGTGATATTGCTTATAAATCTTTAGCTGTTAACCTAAGTGATATTGCAGCGATGGGCGCATCGGCGAAGTATTTCACACTCGCACTTACCTTACCCAAAATTGATCATGACTGGATAGAAGAATTTTCAAAATCGCTTAAGCGTTTATCTGATTACCATAAGGTCAGTTTGATTGGTGGTGATACGACAAAGGGTCCTCTAAATATTACAATTACAATGATGGGTGTGGTTGAAACCTCAAGAGCATTACTCAGGTCAGGTGCAGGCACTGGGGATGGGGTCTACGTCTCAGGTACTATCGGCGATGCGGCGTTATGCTTAAAGAAGCTCAGAGATGGCCTAGTACCGAGTAAAGAAGAGCTACTTAAACTTAACCGACCAACCCCTAGACTGGAGCTCGGTATGGGACTTAAAGGTGTTGCGAGTTCCTGCATTGATATTTCTGATGGTCTCGAGCAGGACCTTTCTCATATCCTTATGGCTTCAAATGTTGGAGCAGTTATCGACGTTAAAAAGTTACCGTTAAGTGAATCGGTCTTGGGTTATATTAAAAATAACGAGGACTGGTCAATACCACTGTGCGGAGGTGATGATTATGAGTTATGTTTTACCGTTCCTGAGTGTAATAAGAAATCATTAAAAATACTGTCACAGTCTTGTAATATGAATATTACCAAGATCGGCGATATCAATGACTCTAAGGAACTAAAAATTGAGGGCTATGATGGGACAAGGAACTCATACCAGCACTTCTAAAGGTTAGTTTTTAGATTTCTTTTTTCTCAGAAACTGTTTTACAGTCGATACACTGATCAGCAGTTGGGCGCGCTTCCAAGCGATTAAGTGCAATCTCGATACCACAGGTATTGCAGTAACCGTACTCACCAATATCCATTATGTGGAGTGTTTTATCAATCTTATTGATAAGCTTTCTTTCACGGTCTCTAGTTCTAAGTTCAAGTGCAAACTCTTCCTCAATAGTTGCTCTGTCATTAATATCGGCAACGGGAGCGGAGTCTTCTTTGATATGAGTGATGGTGTTTTCTGCTTCAAAAACTAACTGATCACGCCAAACATTGAGCTTATGAATAAAGTGTTTAAGTTGGCCATCAGACATAAAGTCTTCACCCTTTTTAACAATGTAGGAAGGAATTTCATTAAAGTTAGGCTCAGTAGTCATTGAAGTTAGTTTATAAAAAAATGTAGTTTTTACCAAAAATTGCCTAAAATAGCAAATTATTTTTTAAACTTTTCGATTTTTTTTATTAATTATGTCACTTCAAGCATTAATATTTGATGTAGACGGCACTCTTGCCAATACTGAGCACGATGGACACCTAAAAGCCTTTAATGAAGCTTTTGAGATCTTTGGTCTTGATTGGTACTGGGATAGCGATCTCTATGGTGATCTTTTATCTGTTAGCGGGGGTAAGGAAAGGCTGGTTCACTATATTAGTGAATACTCTCCAAGCCTCGATCGCTCTCTGGAAGTTCAAGATATTGCTGAGATTCACAACAAAAAAACAGAAATCTTTATTAGTAGGATTGCGAATGGTCAAATAACCTTACGGATTGGTGTTGAGAGGCTTATCAAGGAGGCTTTAGAGAGTAATTTAAGGCTAGCAATAGCTACAACTACCTCACTTAAAAATGTTGAAGCATTGATGGAATCAACCCTCGGTAAGTCTGCACTAGAATATTTCGAGGTTGTAGCTGCTGGAGATATTGTTAATAAAAAAAAGCCGGCGCCTGATATTTATCAATATGCTCTAGATCAGTTGCATTTAAGTTGTGATGATTGTGTCGCTTTTGAAGACTCTCAGATTGGTTTTCACGCAGCAATTAGCGCAGGACTTAAAACAGTAGTGACGCTTAGCGAGTATACTAAGACTAATAATTTTGAGGGGGCCTTGGTTGTTCTTGATCATCTTGGAGAAGAGGACAAACCCTTTCAAATAATTAATGGAACGCCGAGCGATTATTCAATGGCCAGCGTGGATTATATCAAGGAGCTCTATGAACGAAATCGTTAACTTAGCAGACAACAGCGCTGTGTACGATGTTGCCCAGGTGTCACCACTATCGATTGCAGTTCAGTTAAGCAAACGAGTTGCTAATCAGGTCTATTTAAAGCGTGAGGATGATCAGATTATCCACTCGTTTAAGCTTAGGGGTGCTTACCAAAAAATAAGCTCGCTTAGCGATGCTAAGAAAAGCAAAGGGGTGATTGCATCTTCTGCTGGAAATCATGCACAGGGGGTAGCTCTTGCTGCTAACAGGTTAAAAATAAAAGCGCTTATCATAATGCCAACCAGTACACCGAAGATTAAAGTACAGGCGGTTCAGCAGTTGGGCGCCGAGGTAATTCTGCATGGTGATGTTTACGATGATGCCTTTGACCACGCTAAAAAGCTTGAATCTGAAAAAGGTTTAACATTTATTAGCCCCTATGATGACTTCGATGTTATCGCAGGGCAGGCTACCGTTGCAAAAGAAATTCTATCTCAGCTTAAGGAGGTTGATTTGGTGTTCATACCGGTTGGCGGTGGCGGCCTGATCTCTGGAATGGCAAGCTATATTAAGCACTACTCTCCTCACGTCAAGGTTATAGGCGTTGAGCCATTGGAAACGCCAACACTATTTAGGTCGCTTGAAGCAAACGAGCGAGTGATACTGGATGATGTTGGTAGATTTGCAGATGGCGTTGCCGTTAAGCAGATTGGTGAGTTACCGTTTGAGATTGCAAAGGATACCGTTGATGAAGTCGTTTTGGTGAGTAATGATGAGATGTGCGCAGCAATAAAGGATATTTATGAAGATATGCGATCGATCTCCGAGCCTGCCGGGGCACTTGCAACAGCAGGGGTTAAAAAATACATCATTGAGCACGACCTTAAAGATAAAAACATTGTCTCAGTGGTATCAGGTTCAAACGTCAACTTTGATAGACTTAGATATATTGCTGAAAGGGCTGAACTAGGAGAGCTTAACGAGGCCATCGTTGCAGTCACAATTCCAGAGGAGCCTGGCAGTTTTTTAAGGTTCTGTGAGCTACTAGATAATCACTCAGTGACTGAATTTAACTACCGATACTCGACAAAGAAAGACGCCCACATCTTTGTTGGCGTTCAGCTTTCAAATGGTGAATCTGAAAAGCAGACTCTCATTACTAAACTGAGCAAATCCTTTGAGGTTATTGATATGAGTGATAACTCGATGGCAAAGACTCATATCCGATATATGGTTGGCGGTCACGCTAACGCTGAGAACGAGGTGATCTATCGTTTTGAGTTTCCTGAAAGGCCTGGGGCGCTTTTGAGTTTCCTGAAAAAAGTTAAAACGAAGTGGAACATTTCACTCTTTCATTACCGCAATCATGGGGCCGACTTTGGAAGGGTTTTGATTGGTCTTCAGGTTGACAATGTTAAGGAATTAGAGGCGCGCTTCGATGAGCTTGGATATTACTACAAAAACGAAACCGACAATAAAGCCTATCAGTATTTCCTTTAATACACTTAGCTTAAATAAGGTTGACTCTATTTTTCTTTTAGAGAGTCAGAACTCAGAACATCCATGGTCTAAAAATCAGCTTTCTGAAAGCATTAAAAACCCAAATAATGTTGGTTATTCATTAAGTCTTGATGGACAAATAATTGGCTTTGTTATTGCTATGACTGCAGTTGACACAGCAGATATACTAAATATTGGTATTAATCCAAAATATCAAAAAAAAGGCCATGGTAAGTCTTTGTTTGTTTATCTAATCAAGGAGCTTAAGTATAGAGGTATCAAAGATATTCTATTAGAAGTAAGGAAAAGCAATATTCAAGCTATTAAATTCTATTTAAGGCTTGGATTTGAAAAGATTTCAGTGCGAAAAAATTACTATACGAAAAACTCAAATCAACTTTCTGAGAGAGATGACGGTATAATAATGCGTCTGGAAATATAAACAAAAAAAACCATAATGACTTATAAAAATATTACAGTGCCTAGCACTGGAGAACCAATCTCAATAAAAAATAACGCTCTAAATGTCCCCAATAAGCCAATCATTACCTACATAGAGGGTGACGGTATCGGTATTGATATTACGCCGGTAATGTTAGACGTAGTCAACGCTGCAGTTGAAAAAGCATATAACGGTGAGAAAGAAATCCAGTGGATGGAAATCTATGCAGGTGAAAAGGCTGACAGTATTTATGGAGAGTACTTGCCAGAGGAGACAGTTAATGCAATTAAGAGGTTTTCGGTTTCTATCAAGGGCCCATTAACGACTCCTGTAGGCGGTGGCATGAGGTCACTTAATGTTGCTATTAGACAGATTCTAGATCTCTATATTTGTCAACGCCCTGTTCAGTATTTTGATGGAACCCCTTCACCAGTTAAACATCCCGAGAAAGTTGATATGGTAATTTTCAGAGAGAATTCGGAAGACATCTATGCAGGTATTGAATTTCAAAAAGGTTCTAAGGAAGTTAAAAAGGTGATCGACTTTCTTCAGCAAGAAATGGGTGCTACTAAGATCCGATTTCCTGAGACTTCAGGGATAGGTATTAAACCAGTTTCAACAGAAGGAACGTCAAGACTTGTTAGAGCTGCTATACAGTATGCGATTGACAATGACAAGCCGTCTGTAACGATTGTTCATAAAGGTAACATTATGAAGTTTACTGAGGGGCTTTTTCGTGACACAGGCTACCAACTAGCTAAAGATGAATTTGGTGCTAAAGATATAGATGGTGGGCCATGGTGTAGCTTTAATAACCCTATTACTGGAAATGAAATTGTTGTTAAGGATTGCATCGCTGATGCTTTCTTACAGCAAATTCTTATTCGACCAGATGAGTATTCAGTTATTGCTACTCTGAACCTCAATGGTGACTATATTTCTGATGCTTTAGCAGCACAGGTCGGTGGTATTGGTATTGCCCCTGGCGCTAATCTATCTGATAGTGTTGGAGTATTTGAGGCAACTCATGGAACTGCACCTGGATATGCTGGTAAAGACATGGTTAATCCATCTTCTTTAATTCTTTCTGCTGAAATGATGCTTCGTCATATGGGCTGGACAGAGGCTGCTGATTTGATTCTTAATGCAATATCTAAAACAATCAAAAATAAGACCGTCACTTATGACCTTGAGAGACTTATTGATGATGCAACCTTGCTCTCATGTTCTGACTTTGGAAAAGCTCTTAAGGACTCTATAAAGTAAGAAAAGTAATTAAACGTCAAGTAACGATTATAAAAGCAAAGATTTGATTGACTCAAAATTCATAGCTCGTTATAATCTCACGCTATTCCCTGATAGCTCAGTTGGTAGAGCAACGGACTGTTAATCCGT
>Ga0209445_1000480_pt1 | contig 22603 bp, 16 predicted proteins | sample MarorgKNORR_S2LV_4_FD_188223 | JGI IMG/M metagenome (GOLD analysis project Ga0209445, IMG submission 188223) | Marine microbial communities from the Southern Atlantic Ocean, analyzing organic carbon cycling - NADW_A/KNORR_S2/LV (SPAdes) (version 2) | ecosystem: Environmental > Aquatic > Marine >... | reverse complement strand
GTCGCTGTTGAGGAGCCACTCCCTCCAGTTGTTGTGGGGCCTGTTGCCGTTGTCGTAGGCATCGGCGCCGACCTGCTCGGTGACCGCTCCGTAGAGGTAAACGGTGACTGAAGACGACGAGCCCAAGTAGGTCGCCTCGACTGTGATGGTGACCTCGTCACCGGCGCTGTTCAAGGCGGTAGAGAGTTCCATTGCGTATTCCGATGCATCCGAAGACATGCATCCGCCAGACGAATAGTCGGCGTCGTAGTAGTTGGTTCCGGCAGAGCCGACCTTGTAGCATGACCCGCTCTGAGCATCGGAGAAGCCGAATGTCGGGTAGCCGCTTGAGGCCGCCATCACGTGGTCCTTCCTGTAGATCGGGCCGTCGGAGGGCCAGCCTCCGGAAGAGGACTCGAAGAACGAGACGAAGGTGAAATCCTCTCCATTCGAACTCTTGAGGTTTACAAGCGAAGGGGCCGCGCTGTCCATGCACGGTGTGCACCAGTGTGCTCCGACATATTCACCGAAGACGGAATGGCCAGGGCTGGTGGCGAATCTCGGCATCTCTTTGACGGCCAGTTGTTCTCTCTCAGTCGTCTGTTCCTCGATCAAGAAGAATCCCATCGCCGACATGGTCAGCATCAAAATTGCAATCGTTATCGAAGAGAGTTCGTTCACTCGCTGCGCTGTGGTCATCGTTTTGTCGGGCGTTTGGCCCCGTATAATACTCATCTATCTGTGTCTTACTCTTGAAAACGACCCCTAAGGGTCGGGAATCGAATGAATTCGCATGATTGTCGCGGGTATTTGAATCGAAGGTATTGAAGCGTCGTTGCCACCGCGGATGCTCTGATGGCTGGCTCCACTTCCGACCCCACCCCACCCTCCAACACCCCAGATTGGGTTGCTTTGCGTGAGGACGACGGGCGGGCTTACCTGCTCGATAGGGCGGCAGGTGAGGTGAAAGTGAAGGGGCTCGGTCGCTTCGATACTGGCCAGCTTCTGAATGGCTATTCTGTCGGCGACCGTATCATGGTTGGACAGAAATCCCTGACTATCGTCGATGCGGCTCTTCCGGAGGCGCGCAGGAATATGTTTCGTCGGGCTCAAACCATCGGCATCAAAGATTCAGGGTTCTTGATTTCTTGGATGGGGATTGGTGTAGGAAGTCGGGTACTGGAAGGCGGACATGGCTCTGCTGGACTTGCCATGCACTTGGCGAATGTGATGGGCTCCGCTGGCACCCTGATCTCGGTCGAGAATCGGGCAGAACACGCTGCGGTCGGACGGCAGAACATGGAGCGAATGGCCGAATTTTCGAGCGAATTTCCCGACTGGCATCTCATCGAGGGCGACCTTTCTGAAGCGTCAGGAAAAGTCAAAGAAATCTGTGCTGAATTGGATGCGGCGATAATCGATATCGCCGAGCCTTGGACGGTTGTTGCAGACATCGCATCGGCACTCAAAGTGGGAGGGCGTTTGGCCTGTTATTGCCCGACGACCGCGCAACTCGAAAAGTCTTGGAATACGCTCGAGGAAGAAGGCCTAGTGGTCGAGTTCTCAGGCGAGATGATCGAGCGCCGCTGGGTCAAAGCTGCGAAGGGCGGCGTTCGACCCGGCAACCAGCCGATGGGCCACACCGCCTTCCTCATCATCGCCGCAAAAATCGCCCCAGAACCCGAAGAGGAGGAGTGAGGCTGGCGGCTATCAACGCCTACTCATTCTCTCACTTTGCAATCTGGTTCGTCGCTGGTAGATTTACGCAAATGACGTGGCCGATTTTTCTGACGCTCTCAATCGGATGGGAGATTATGGAGTGCTTCTTACCTTTCGAATTCGCAATCGAAGAACTCACAAATAAAGCAGCTGATCTGGCATTCAACACGGGCGGATTCATACTCGGGCGACACCTCAAATATGATTGACTCAAACCCCACCTCACCGGTCATGATAGTCACAGTGTTTCGCTCACGACTCAACTCCGATGTCGGTGAAGAATACATGGAAATGGCGATGCGGATGAGCGAATTAGCACAGACGATGCCGGGCTACATCTCGCACAAATCCTTCCTTGCCGACGACGGCGAGCGGGTGACGATCGTCGAGTTTGAATCGATGGAAGGCCAGAACAAATGGCGCAGAAATGTCGAGCACGGTGTGGCAATGCAGATGGGGCGAGAGACGTTCTACGACGAATTCAAAATCCAGGTCTGCGAAGTCATCAGGCAGAGTGAGTCCAAGAAATCATCCTAGCAGCAGGAGAGTACCATCATGGGTTTGATGAGCGCTTTCAGAACTAGGGTCGACGATGTCGGCTGGTCTGCGAGGGTCATCTTCAACGAGTTCATGAAATTCAACGTCGTCGGTTGCTTCAACTCGGCTTTCGCCTTCCTGCTCTACCTCATGCTCTACCAGATCAACCTCTGGGACGCGCACACGGCGGTTGCGGCTTGGGTGGTCTCGAGCATCATCGGCAACATCGAAGCCCATTTCATGCACTACCGATTCACCTTCAAGTCGACTTTCAGATATGCGCAGAGTCTGAACCGCGCTTTCTGGTGCTACACATCTCTCCTCGTCGTCACCACCACGATGGAATACATCATGATCGAATTATGGGCCATCAACCACTATCTCGCATGGCTGTTCAACACCTGCGTCTTCGGATTCCTCAATTTCGTCCTCATCCGCTGGCTCGCTTTCCCGCCTGAGCTCGACGAAAAATTCCTCAACTCGGTCACTTGAATACGGCCATTTCACACGAGATCAAACGGTGGTTTTCCTTCACACTGGAGGCACACCAGCTTTGTTCGGTTACCCTGAGATTCTTCAAAGCAAACTCGATTGAACAGAGATTGATCTGCGGTTTGGTCTGCAGGTGCAATGGATGCTGAACCCTCTAGGCAAAGTTTTCCAATGGCCATATTCAAGCGATATCGAAGTCGATGATTAGATTTCATTGATAAATCGAAGATGGGACGCGATGGTATGCGGGACAGCAGTGGATGGCACCCGACCGCCTTCCGAAGCCACACGATTGGCCAAATTGTCAGCGGCGGCGCTGATCTCGTCGGAGAGGAAGTCTCCATCGCTGGCTACGCTGAAACTGTGCGCGGACGCGGCGCGATCGCCTTCATCATGCTGCGTGACGGCACCGGCCACATCCAAGCCTTCGCAAAAAAGGATAACATGCAAGAAGCAACTTTCGACGCCCTGCAATCGGCAACCCGCGAGTCGACAATTCAAGTCACTGGAACCGTGGCCCAGAAGCGACCCCCCAAGACCAAGGAAGGCGAGGCGCCTCCGGCGCCCGAATTTGAGATACAGGTGACTTCAGCTGTGATACTATCCTCTGCGGATGCGCCATTGCCGGTGGGCGTGATCGACGATGTGAATGTCGGCCTTGACATTCGGCTCGACAACCGCTACCTCGACCTGCGTCGAGCCCATGTGAATGCGATGTTCCAGATGCGCAGCAAGGTCCTGCAGTACGGCCGCGACCACCTCATCACCGAGGGTTTCGCGGAGATCAACAGCCCGAAGATAATCGCCGCGGCCGCCGAAGGCGGAACCAACCTGTTCCCGATGATGTACTTCGACACACCTGCATTCCTCTCCCAGTCGCCGCAACTCTACAAGCAATTGGCAATTCTGGGCGGGCTCGAGCGAGTCTTTGAGATCGGACCGGCGTTCAGAGCCGAGAAGCACGATACTTACCGTCATTTGAACGAATTCATCTCCTTCGATATCGAGGGTGCGTGGATGAACGACGAGGATGTGATGTGTGTGCAGGAGCGAATGATTCACCACATTTGGACACAGGTTGCAGCCAATGACCAGAACCTGATAGATGTCATCAACGAATACAAGACCTCACAAGGCGAAGAAACGATTTCCGTGGATATTCCTCAACTTCCGTTCCCCCGCATCTCTTATTGTGAAGCTATTGAGATTGTGCAGAATGGCGGCGGCGAGATTGAGTGGGGTGACGATATCGAGAGTCACCACTGCGATATCATAGCCGCCGAGTATCCCAGTTTCCACTTTTTGCCTCGATGGCCGATGGCGATGAAGCCGTTTTACATCTATCACAATGAAGATGAGAAGGGCGCGACTGGTGGACAGTTGAGCCGAGGTTTCGATTTGAATTATGGCAGAGATGAGATGACAAGTGGCGGTCAGCGAGAACATCGAGTGGATGTTCTCGAGCAGAATCTGCGAAACATGGATTTGGATCCGAAAGATTTCACTTTCTACACAGATGGTTTCCGCTACGGCGCGCCACCGCACGCCGGTTGGGGATTGGGAGTCGCGAGACTTCTGATGGTTTTGACCGGTGCTGGGAATGTCAGAGAAGTCGTTCTCTTCCCTCGCGACCGCTCTCGCGTCACACCGTGACCAACGTCACCACCCAAACCAAGTTTTCCAGGTTCCCACGCTGATCGTTTTCATTCGGTCGCGCCGCCGGTGCGACCGAAAAGAAAGGGTATGGATTACCCTCTCCGAGAATCGGAGAGAGTCATGTCGGACAAGCCGCGCTTCGCATATCTACTGCTGAAGGAACACCCGTACGGCAGAGAAATGCTGCGCCAAATCCTCTCGGAAGGCTTCGTCCCTACTATCGTAATCAGCGAAGATTCAGCAATCTCCGACGAGGAGCGAGAGAAATTCCTCAAGCGAATCGAAGGCAATGACATCGCACCGACCATTTCAGCGCAGTTGGCCGAATTGGCGGCTGACGGAGTCCATGTTCCACACATCGAAGTGCCACGCCACAACACCGAACACGTGATGCCACACTTGGCAGATTTACCACTCGACCTCATCGTCTTCGGCGGCACGAGAATCATCCGCGGAGAGATTCTCGATCATCCACGGAACGGCGTCATAAACAGCCATCCTGGACTTCTGCCAGATTGCCGAGGATCCGCATCTCCAGCTTGGAGCGTCTATCACGACATCCCAATCGGCTCCTCGACCCACTTCTGCGACAACGGAATCGACACCGGAGAACTTTTGCTACGGCGAGAAGTTCCGGTAACCAAGGGCATGACCTACGAGGATTTGTGCTACGAAACCCTGGTTTTGGCTGGAGTCCTGATGAAGGAAGCACTGATGGCTTACACATCCGGACGCTGGGATACAATGCGCCACCCGCAAGGAGAAGCTGAACACCCGACGTTCCGAAACGCAGGGCCCGAAATACTTGAGGTCGTCAACCAGAAACTGGCTGACCAGACCTATGCGCACTACATTGACTGAGGAGGAAAACGCATGACTGACCTACTGAATGAACACTTTCCATACGCCGATAACATACTCGCTGGCCGAACCGCACTGGTTTGTGGAGCATCGAAAGGAATTGGTCGGGCGAGCGCTCTGATGCTGGCTCGTGCGGGCGCTCGCGTCATCGCTTGCGCCCGATCAGCAGAAGTTCTCGATGAATTGATCGGCGAATTGCATGGCTCTGGCCATGAAGCATTAGTGCTTGATTTGGAGGATGTCGAGGCCGTTCGAGAAACTGTACTCGGCCTCGGAGTCGTCGAGATTGTCATCAATAATGCAGGCGGGCCGCCCGGAGGACCGCTGTTGGGCAATAATTTGGATGAGTTCGAAGGACCATTTGCCCGTCACTTGCACGCTGCACACACGATTGCACAGATTCTTGCGCCTCGGATGGCAACTGTTGGATATGGTCGAATAGTCAACATCATTTCGACCTCGGTTCGCGAACCAATCGACAATATTGGCTTGTCTAATACGCTGCGTGGTGCCATGGCTTCGTGGTCGAAATCCCTCTCCCGCGAACTCGATCCTTGCGTGACCATCAACAATATCATGCCTGGATTCACCGATACCGACCGCCTTGGCTCGCTGGCAGGCTCGATTTCTGAGCGAACCGGTAAAACTGTCGATGAAGTTCGCAAGGAATGGATGGATTCTGTGCCGATTCAGCGGCTGGTCGACCCGATGGAGACCGCGGCCGCTGTCACATTCCTCTGCTTGCCGAGCTCTGGAGCCATCCGTGGGGTCAGTCTTGCCGTCGACGGTGGCAGAATGAGGTCAATCTGATTGGTGATGCGCTTGCGCTTCGACATCTTCTTCTCGATTTCGCAGACGCCGGACACCTCCGGTCACACTCCGTCTGAAAGTGAGATGTTCTCGAATTTCCTCGATCAGGCTGAGAAGGCTGACGAACTCGGATTCGGTGTTGGTTGGGTTGCGCAGGCACACTTGTCGACCGAGGTGCAAAAGGGCAACTCGAAGCCTGTCGTGCCGCATTATCCGGGTGAGGTCGGGCTCTGCACCGATTTCTTCCAGATCGCTCAGAAGATGTTCGCGCGGACCAAGAGGATGGAAGTCGGCAGCGCTGTGATGTCGATTCTCGCTTCGGGAGGACCTATCGCTCAGGCAGAGCGAGTCGGCTCTTTCCTCGCCCTCCACGGACTCGACCAGAATGAGTCTCGAAAACTCCACATCGGCTTCTCGGCCGGTCGCTTCGAATTCATGGCCCGGCCGTACGGAATCGTCCCTCGTGACATCGTCGAAGAGGCATCATGGCCAGCGCTTCGTGGGCAGATTTTCTACGAAGCATCGGAAATCTTCCTTCGACTTCTGAATGGCGAGACTATCTCGACCGAGATGATCCGCGACACCACCCTGACCCGCGACCACTTCCGCTCTGAGGCGGATTGGCAAGCCGTGCAGGCAGCTGCTGTCGAGTTGCACGGCTTGGACGCGCCGCCAGAATCGATTGAAATCGCGCCGCGTTATAACTTCGAAGAAATCAAGACGATCCCACAGGAATGGCGCCGAGATCTGCTGAATTTAGTCATCGGCAGCCACGACCCGACATTGCAGATGGAGGTCAACAGATGGCGGCCGGTGCAGGTGTTCAACCTCTCGATCACCCCCCCGCACATCATCGATGCGACGCACGAACGCATGGCTGAGACCTACCACGCCGACGGTGGTGCATGGACCCGCTCAATGATGCCACGAACGGTCATGGTCTTCGTCAACGATGAGGAAGGGCTGACTGCAGAAGAGCGCAGCGCGGCTGCAAAATCGGAAGCGAATGCCGCGCTGACAACCTACTGGAATGCATTGGAAGGAACGCTTGACCCAGCGAAGGTCGAGAAAGCAGCAGACAATGCGGTGATCGGCAATGTCGAGGAGGTGGCGGCACAGATTCGTGAGCGTTTCCACCCCGATGACCGGCTGATGTGCTGGTTCGATTTCTTCAATCACGATTCGGCGAGAGTCCAGAGAAACATGGACGCATTCATGAATTCGGTGGTTCCGCGAGTGAACGGAGGCGATGAGTGATGAGCGCGCGCAGGACCGAGCAACCATCGAGCGTCTCGCCTGGTCGTCCAGGCTCGGCGATTTTCCCAACAAATCCACTCGGTGAGCAGCACGAAGGCATCGCCACCGGCCGCGATGTAGAATGGGAGCCACTGGTAGATTTCCGCCGAATGGACGTCTCAGAAAATACCATCCACGGCGCCATCGCTTGGGCGCATGGCGACGAGATAATCCACTCATTCGGTGGCAATGTCCTCGTCTACGGCCGCTCGATGATGAAGCCGCTGATGATGAAGCCTTTCACCGAGGCTCTCGATGGCGAACTCGACTGGACACAGAAAGCCATCGCCTGCTCCTCACACAACGGTGATACCGAACACGTAGCAGCCGCCCAGTCACTGCTTTCAGAATCGGAATGGGGATTGATGCAATGCCCATTGGACGTTCCATTGATCCAATTCGGCCGTCAGGTCCGACGCCCTCGCAGATGGTTCCACACCTGCTCGGGAGAACACGCTGCAATCCTCAAGGCGATGCGAGTGCTGGGTATGAACCGAGCCGGCTACACCCTGCCGAGCTCGCCTTGGTTCCCGATGTACTTGGACACATTACGCGAATACATGCACAAGCCGGACTGGCAACCGCTCCGCGTAGCAAAGGACGGCTGCGGCTTCCCGACCGTCTCCAACACGGTCGACGAACTCGCAGTGATGTTCGCAGGTCTCGCAACCCACCGCGACAAAGACTGGATCTGGGAAGCGATGAACCGCCACCCAGACCTGATCGGCGGATTCAATCGACTCGACTCGACCTGCCTCAAAGCAGGAGATGGAAAACTGATCGCGAAAGAAGGGGCGGATGGTCTGATGGGATTGGCCATCGACCATCCGGATTGGCCCAAGGGCCTAGGCATAGTAATCAAGATCGCACACGGCTGGAATTCTCAGGCGACATGGTATGTCGCACGCGCTGTGTTGGGCGTTTTGGGGATTCAACTTCGCAACCCTTACCCACTGCACCGACAGAAGGCGTTCATCGTTCCCGGAATCGTCCCGGAGCAATACCAGAGTGCACTCGAAAAAGTCGTCACATGGGATGAATGGGACCCTGACCGCGACCGCTTCACCCTCGATTGGAAGGAATACACTGCGGCCTCGACGCGCCCAAATCCGTTCAGCAATGAGGGCTTGGAGGGGTGAGATGGACCCCGATGAGTGCTGTGATTCTGGCTGCGTTCCTTGTGAGCGGGACCGCGATGGAGTGGCGCCGCTCGACCTCGAGAATTACATCGGTGGGAAATTCGTTTCGCACTCGAATGATGATTGGCTGAATGTCCTTGAACCCGCGACTGGCTACCGCTTCGCGCGGGTTCCATTGTCTGAGCCGAAGGATGTCGACGCTGCTGTGGCTGCTGCACGGGCGGCACAGCCGGATTGGGGGGCGCTCTCCCATGCTGAAAGGGCTGATTGGTTGGACAGAATCGCCGATGCTCTGGAGGCGAAATACGAGGAAATAGCCTCGCTTGAAAGCCAGGACACCGGCAAACCGATCTCACTCGCGCGAGAGGTTGATGCTCATCGTTCTGTGACCAACTTCCGCTTCTTCGCCGGCCTCATCCGCGAGCATGTCGAAGAACAGTTCGAGATGGCCGACGCCACCAATATCGTCATCTCGAAACCTGTCGGCGTCGCCGCTCTGATCACCCCGTGGAATCTTCCGCTCTACTTGCTGTCGTGGAAAGTCGCACCAGCAATCGGCATGGGAAATACGGTTGTCTGCAAACCCTCCGAGTTGACGCCGATGACGGCGAATCTTCTGATGGAGACCCTTCACGAAATCGGACTCCCTGCAGGTGTCGTCAACCTCGTCCACGGCAGCGGAGAGGGGGCAGGCGCACCGCTCACCTCCCACCCCGATGTCGACCTTGTCTCCTTCACCGGCGGAACTGCTACTGGAGCCAAGGTCGCTGAAGCCGCCGCGCCGCAATTCAAGAAACTCAGTCTCGAGCTCGGCGGCAAGAATGCAACCATCGTCTTCGACGATTGCGACATTGAGAAGACCGTCGATGGAGTGGCCAGGGCAGGCTTCTTGAATTCGGGACAGGTCTGCCTGTGCGGCAGCAGGATACTGATTCAAGAGACGATTTACGACGAATTCGTGGGAAAATTCGTCGATGCTGTGGAGTCGATGAAAATCGGCGACCCGAGCGATGAGGCGACCGAGCTCGGGGCGCTGATATCCGCTGAACACCTCGAAAAAGTTGAGTCGTATGTGGCATTGGCGGGCGAAGAAGGTGGTACGCTTCTGACTGGCGGAAATCCAGCCATGGCAGGGGAGTTCGAGCATGGAAACTGGCTCGCTCCGACAATTATAGCCGACCTGTCAACTGATTCACGCTGCTCGAGAGAGGAGATCTTCGGGCCTGTCGTAACCCTGCACAAATTCGAATCAGAGGATGAGGCCGTAGCGATTGCAAATGGTACTGACTACGGCTTGGCTGGAAGCGTATGGACCGGCGACCTCGCGAAGGGACAGAGGGTCGCTGAGAAAATTCACACCGGAATGGTCTGGGTCAATACCTGGCTGCACCGAGATCTTCGCGTTCCGTTCGGTGGAGTGAAGAACAGCGGCGTTGGCAGAGAGGGTGGCCGCTGGAGTTTGGGATTCTTCTCAGAACCTCTCAACATCTGCCTCAAACACGACTGATGGGTTAAGTCTGAAAGAGAGATGCGCCCGCGATGGGCGTGAGAAGATGGCTTCAGTCGGCATCATCGGACTCGGCGCGTATGTGCCACCGCACGAGATGAGCAATGCGGATTGGGCCGAAATCGTCGAGACGAATGACGAGTGGATAACCACGAAGACCGGCATGAAGAAGCGACGGATCGCCGACAAGAACACGCACACTTCGGACTTGGCTGTAGAGGCTTGCAAGCGCGCGCTCGACGACGCTGGATTGGTCGCTTCGGACATCGATCTGTTGATTCTCGCTACCTCTTCTCCGGACGTCCCGCTCTCCTCCACTGCAGGCATAGTTCAGCACAAGTTGGGCTGCGTTGATTGCGGCGCATTCGACATCAATGCCGTCTGCGCCGGCTGGGTCCATGCATTGGATGTGGGTGCTCGCTATGTTGGCACTCCGGGCTACGACAAAGTTCTGGTTGTCGGCTCTGAAATCTATTCACGCATTTTGAATTGGCAGGATCGTACGACTTGCGTTCTGTTCGGTGATGGCGCAGGGGCTGCTGTGTTGGGTGAAGTGCCCGAGGGCAAAGGGGTTCTCGGCACCTGGCTGATGAGTGATGGTGGCGGTGCCGATGTCATCGTGATACCTGCTGGTGGTGTTCGAACTCCGATTCCAAGCGAGGGCTTCGAGGAGGGCATGCAATACTTCCACATGGACGGGCCAGCGGTCTGGGAATTCGCAATCGAAGCCTTTCCTCAGGCTGTTCACGGAGCTCTTGCACGGGTCGACAAGACCATCGAGGACGTCGATTTCGTTATTGCTCATCAGGCCAACATCAATATCATCAAGACCGGCATGGAGAAGCTCGGTCTGCCGATGTCAAAGACTTTCACAAACTTGCACAAATACGGCAACACCGCCGGTGCGAGTGTGCCGATCGCGATGCGCGAAGCGATGGATAACGGCTTGATCAAAGAGGGTGATTTAGTCGTAACCGCCGCCTTCGGTGGCGGCCTCGCTTGGGGAGCAAACGTCATCCAATTCTGAATGACCAACGTCACCACCCGTACAACCGTTGAGGCGTTCCCAGAGCCTATATTGCAGCGTTTGTGTGGGAGGCCGTCGAGCAGATAACGGCCATGGCCGGTCACTGCTCGAACGGCTCCCAAGCTCCGGTTAATTCGTTGTGTCGAAGCAGGGAGCCATCGGGATTCTGGACCCAGACGTTTCCATCCGCGCCGCGCCAGACCTTCTGTCCGTGCTCGTTGATCTGAGCATCAGCCGGCGCTTCGATGAGAGGCGCTGGTGGTGGAGCGGTCTCGAGCAGAGCCCCGAGGTCGAACTCGCCCACGTCGGACTTATCGGCCGACTCGACCGGCTCTTCAACCGGTTCGTCGGTCTCCTCTTCCAATTCCTCTGTGACCTCAGTGTCCTCCGTGGTTTCAGATTCAGGCTCGACTTCCCCAGCATCGATCTCCTCGGTCTCCGGTTCTGGCTCAGCACCGGCTTGTGAAGACTCCAGATCGTACATCGAGGGCGCCGAATCGAATTCGTCGTCTTCCACCTCGGCCTCTTCTGGCTCGGTCGCCGCCTCTATCTCCATCTCCTCATCGGGATCGTAATCGCGGTCTCGGTCGGCCAATTCGACCTCTGCGGTAGCGTCGGCGGTGACCGGAATGGCAACCCCGCCGATCTCCATCATCTCGGCATCTTCGTCCTCAGGTCCGTCGGCCCGCGCTCGACCCATCTTGATGCTGAATCCGACCATTCCGAGCACGGCCAGGGCGATGACGAGATGGAACATTGCCTGAGAATAAGTCTGGTAATATCGAATCGTCGGGAATTTGTCGCTGTTGTCGCCGACGCCGTCACCGTCCGTGTCGAGCCATTCGCTCGGGTCCTTGGGGAATGCGTCGATGCTGTCGTTGTAGCCGTCTGCATCGCCGTCTGCAATCAGTGGATTGAGTCCGAGTTTGAGTTCTTCAGCGTCTGGGATACCATCACCATCGTCGTCTGTATCCGCGTTATCTCCGATCCCATCACCGTCGGTGTCGAGCCATTCTGTTGGGTCGAGAGGGAATTCATCGTCTTCGTCGAGATAGCCGTCGTTGTCGTCGTCGTCATCCTCGTCGGCATCTCGGCAACCGTCTGCGTCGTTGTCAATCGCCGGCGTGCTGGTCCAGCCCATCACGCCGAAATCACACATATCCATGCCATCGTCGATGCCGTCCCCGTCATCGTCACGGTCGAGGAAGTCAGGTATCCTGTCGCGGTCCGTGTCGGTGTGGCAGTCGCTGAGGCTGCTCGTTCCTTCCAGCATGGTCATCTGTTCGTTGGGGCAGGGTATCGCTTCTGTCGCGCCCGTCTGCTCGATGTAATGATCGATGGGCGCGGGAGTCTGCGAAATCGCTGCTGAAGTGTTAGTGAAGTATCCAGGGTCTGCCGCTTTGCAGGCGGTCTGTCCGCGCTCGTTCTGGTATTCTCCAGGCTCGCACGGCGTCTGTGCTGGTGCGGCTTCGGATTCGACTGAGTAACCGGGATCGGCCTCTTCGCAGGCCGTGGCTGAGACCGACTCTGTGTTCGGATTGTAACTGCCCGGTGCGCATAGAGTCTGCACCAATGCGCCCATCGAATCGACGTAATGACCGGTGTCAGCTGTCAGGCACCAAGCCCAGCCGCTGTTCGGCTGGTAGGTTCCCAAGGCGCATTGTGTCTGCAGGCCCGAGCCCGCGTTGGCGACGTAATTTCCGGGCTGAGCCTGAATGCAATCGTTCGCCGAAGTCGATCCCCGCGCCGGATTGAAGGTGCCGGCGAGACAGGGCTTCTGGGCCGAGGCGAAGTGGGTATCGACATAGTGTCCCGGAGCCGCTTCGATGCACTCTGTCCCCGCTCTCGACCCTTGATAGGAGCCCATCGTGCAGCCTATCTGGCCGGTTGCGCCCTCAGCCGGGACGTGGTAACCGAAGTCGGCGTCGATGCAACTGGTGCTGGCTGGCGCCGGCTGATATGTTCCCGCGGGACACGGCGTCTGGTAGCTCGAACCAGCATCTTCGACGAAGTTTCCAGCCTCGGCGGTGACGCAGTCTGAAGGGCTGGTCGAGCCGCTGTTCGGATTGTAAGTGCCGGCGCTGCACGGCGTCTGTGCGGTCGCAGCGCCATTCTCGACATAATATCCGGGCTCAGCGACATTGCAACTGATCTGCCCTGCAAGATCCTGCCAGTTGCCAGCCTCGCAAGGATGCTGCTGCATCGAGGCTGCCGAATTGACATAATATCCAGGTGAGGCAGAATCGCAGATGATCTGCCCTTGATTCGCAGCATAACTGCCGAGCGCGCAGGGAGTCTGTGCGATCGAACCTGTCAGAGGAACATAATAGCCCATATCCGCAAGCATGCAATCGTCAGCATTGTCCGCGCCGGCATAGGGGTTGTACGAACCCGCAGAACAAGCGATCTGCGCCGTGGCGGCCTGAGTATCGACGTAATTCCCAGGGTCCGCGATCAAGCAACTGTCCGCCCCGATCGCCGGTTGATAGGTTCCAGGTACGCATGGGAATTGCCTGTCGGAGGCGGTGGAGTTGACGTAGTAACCAGGGGAGGCTGATTCGCATTTGTCTTGGCCTGTGGCAGATTGGTATGTTCCTACTGCACACTCATACTGCTGAGTCGATGCCGTCGTGGGAACATAATGTCCGGCGGCCGCGTTCAAGCATCCCGATTGGCCGGAATAGGGCTGGTAAGTGCCGACTGAACATGCAGTCTGGTTCGTCGAGCCGGTCGAACCGACGTAATAGCCGGGCTGGGCATTGAGACACGAACTCTGGCCGATGTAGGGTTGGTAGGTGCCGAGTTCGCAAGCGGTCTGATTGGCTGAAGCCGGGCTCGCGACATAATATCCAGCGTTGGCCGAGAAGCAGGAAGTCTGAGCGTATGCCGGTTGATATGATCCGGCGGAGCATTGGGCTTGGAAGGTCGCGCCACTGACGTTGACGAAGTAGCCGGGAGCGGCTGGAGTCTGCATCGTCGCTGCAGTCGAGCCGACGTAATAGCCGATGGCCGCGACCATGCAGGTCGTAGCTCCGGTGTTGGGTTGATAGTAGCCGAGCGTGCAGGCGATCTGCGCGGTCGCTCCAGTGCTGTAGACGTAATATCCCGCTTGAGCTGGAATGCACGAGGCTTGGCCCGTCTGGTTCTGGTAAGTTCCTATGGCGCACTCCACCTCATTGATTCTGTATTCCGCGTCGACTGCGAACGAGGTCGAACCTATTGGGTTCATCGCGCCCTCGGTCGATCGCAGGTCGATGACCAGAGTGTAATTCGCGCGTGCTGTTAAACCCGATGAATACAGTACGCGCAGGAAGTAGGTCGCTGTCGTATTGTTGGCTGCAGCCGTCGAGACCTCGTCATAACTCGTATTGCTGATGCTCGAGGTGATGATGCTGAATGAATCATTGAGCAGGTCGAGATCGAAGTCGGTGACTGATGGAGAAGTTAGGTTCGCAGTGAAGTAGGAATTTCTGTCCAGAGCGATCTCGTAGACATCGCTCGTATCGGCTGTGCCGTCGGCTGCTGCCGTGTAGATCGCGCTCATCGCCGAGAGCGGCAGCGCTGTGCTGCTGCTGTCGCCGGCATCGCCACTGAGGCTGGTGACATAATGGCCGGCGGAAGCGGCGGTGCACGAGGTTTGACCTATACTCGCTTGGTAAGTTCCGGATGCGCATGGAGTCTGGTTGGTCGCCATGTCGGAGTCGACGGAATTCCCAGCCGATGCGTCGAGACATTCACCCTGTCCGGTGAAGGGCTGGAAGGTACCGACACTGCAGGCGATCTGATTGAGAGAGCCGGCGACCGCGTAATTCCCAGCATCGGCTGCGACGCAGAGCAAGCGGCCATACTGGCCGATTGGGCAATCTGTCCAACGTGCGGAATTGTCGGGATAATCATCGTCGGCGTCGACTACGCCGTCACCGTCGGAATCACCCGTCTGATGGGTGTCGAAGATGTTGCGTGTACCGTCGCCGTCCATGTCTTGGTCGGAATAGGCCACGTGCGCACCAGCATCGAAATCCATCTCGTACGGATTCAACTTCGGCTCGGTCGTATTGTCGAATTCGCCCGACTGCGCGCCCCAGCAGCGCAGCGAATCATCGGACAGCAGCGCACAGGTCGAATCACTGCCTGTCGTTGCTGAAAGGACGGTCAGGCCACTCGTCAGATTGACCGATAGGGGCGAATCACCCTGACCGGGGAAGATGTTCTCGCCGCTGCAAATCGCATTGATCGTCGAGCTGCAATTTCCATCACCGAGTTGTCCATTGGTGTTGACTCCCCAGCATTGCATCGAGCCATCGCTGACCACAGCGCAGGTGTGTGAACCGATGCCATCGAGCATCGTCGCAGTGACACCAGCCCCAAGATCGACGATGTGGACATTGCCCGAGACCGCACCATTGTCGGTCGAGACGGTGTATTTGTCACCCCAGCATCCGACCGAGCCATTGTCTAGAATCACACAGGTGCTGCGACCCGGCGTCACCACAGTGACAGCCCGCAAGCCGGTCGAATGGTTGGCCACGACCGGCAGCAAAGAATCGCTCGTCGTGCCGTCGCCCAACTGACCGCGAATGTTGTAGCCCCAGCACTTGACATCACCAGCATGGGTGATTGCGCAGGTGTGGCCGGCACCGGCCGCCACAGCCACCGCATCGGTGTCCGTACCCAGATCGATTTGAACCGGTGATACCCGATTCGTCGTCGAATTATCGCCGATCTGACCATGATGATTGCGACCCCAGCACCAGAGGCTGGCATCGACGAGAATCGCACAGGAATGGTCGCTGCCGGAATCTACCATCACCGGAACAATGCCGCTGAATGAGACGTAACCAGCACTCAGCGATGTCGCGCCAATTCCGAGTTGTCCGTAATTGTTCTGACCGGTGCAGTACATCGAATTATTCGACAGAATCACACACGGCTCAGAAGTCGTCACCACCGAATCATCGGTATAGACTGGACTGCCGGTGACCCACTCGACAGTGGTTCCATTGGCCAGCACTACGATTGGGCCATCCTGGCCGATGTCGAGGGCCGAATTCGAAAACACCGAGCCGGCCTCGGTTCCACGCACATTCGGCGTAGCACCGCCGGAGTGCGTGAAAGCATCACTCGCTTCATCATCAAGCAAACCCGGCCTTTCCGCCGAACCAGCATATTCCACCGAAGAGGCGAGGAATCCAAGCATCGTCACGCCGAAGAAGAGGGCACAGATTCCAAGTGCGATGGTTGACTTGCGTTGCGCTGAGAGCATGAGTATTGGCGTCGTTGTGGAGATTATGACTATTCCCTATGCCTGAACGGCTTGCATCATGCGTTTAGCACCTCTAGAGCCAGTCCAAAGGACTGAACGTCAGATTCGGCAAATGCTTCCTCAACACTCTCAAATGGTTTTGTTGGGTTCTTGCGCGCCGCCTTCGCTCTGGTTGAGATCAACCTCCATGCGGCCTTCGCTCCGATGCCAGGGATGGCCGCGAGTTGGGCCTGTGTGGCTGTGTTGATCGATAGGTCCGACTCGACCCCCGATATGCTGCGCATGCCGTGGCCGGTGATGATGATGTCCGAGCCGGTTTCGAGAGGGATCTGGTAGGGTACTCCTACGAGGATTGGGTAGGCTCCGATTTGGCGGCCGAAAGTGATGCCGGCTTTGCCGTGGATGGCTGGGTTTCGGTATTCCGGGTTGAGGACTTGTTCGGGTCTGCGGATGCGGTCTCCGTGGGCTTCCCACCAGACCTCGCGCAGGGTCGTTCCGAGTGGGAACATCTCGGTCAGGAGTGGGTGGTCGATCTCTTCTCTGACTTGGCGTTTGAATTCGCGGAATGTGTCTTGCGGGATGGGCTGGAATCCTTGGCCTTCGACTTGGCGGATGTTGATTCTTCGAAGCCACAGACCTTCGGAGCGCAGGCTTTGGAGGAGTTTGCGGTTGAGTTCGTAGGATTTCTCAGTCTCACCGTTGAGACCGGCTATGAAATTGAGGCCGGGAAGGAGTTTCGGGAGGCCTCGCTCGCCTCGCTCGCGGCCGAATTCGTTGATGTGACGGATCGCTGTTCTCAGTTGCTCGGCGTCGCAGTTGAGCCAGTTCTCCTCGTGCACTGTCGGGTCTGCTGATTCGAGGCCGAAGGAAAGGACTGCTCCATCGGAGAGTGTTTCGATCATCGTGCGGGTGATTTCGGTTGCCGGTTCGAGATTCTCTGCGACGATCGAGGGATTGCCATTGTCGACATGGAGGATTTCGAGGCGTTCGTCTTCACGCAGGCCGTGTAGGACTTTTGCTATCGGTTCGGGGTTCGGGACGGGATATTCGAGTTCCAAAACGCCCTCCGCCTTGTAGGTGTAGATGTCGGTCGCGCCGCCGATTCTGACATTGCGAACTCCCTCGTCGAGGGCGCTTGTGATCTCAGCGATGACTGCTGCTTCTTCGCGCCATATCGGTACTCCTTTCTTGGGCTCGATGCAGAACTTGCAGCCGCGCTTGAAGCGCACGCAGCCTTGGTAGAGTTCGACCTCGTAGGTGAGGGGTCCAGCTCGTCCATCTTCGGTCCGTAGATCAGGGTGTTCGGTCACACATTTTCCTTTTGCGCCGGCTGCAGCCCAAGTGTTCCATTGGTCTGCAGTGCGGCGTTTATGAGCCCACTTTCCGGTGCTGAGGAAATTGTCGAAGGTCGCGTCAGTATCCTGCACGGCGCAGAACAGATTCGAGCGCAAGGGCATCCAACCATCATAACGCCAATGTTTGATCGCCCAGCCGCCGGCAAGGACTGGTTGTTCGCTGGGTAGAACGGCGAGGAACTCGTCGAGTTCGCGGCGTGATATCGGAGTTCCTCGAACATATTTTCCAGGCACGACAGCACCAGCGAGAACCACCGCTCCATCGAGGTCAGAGAGTTCTCGCTGCAGGGCGGCTCGCTCGCCTGAATCAGCAATACGCGCTTTGTGTTCGAGCCGCCATCGATCGATGGTCATGTAGGTGTATGGAATCCCTCGCGCTTCCAACACTCCGCAGATGTAGCGGATGTGGAATCCGAGGTAATTCGGCACGCCGAAGGCGGCCGGTTCATCCTCGTAACCATCGAGAACGAGCCAGCCTTCCATCTCAATCCCACATACGCGGGCGCGAGCGCCCTCCTTCACGACTTCGCTCACGAAATTGTGAGAATTCGCTCAGTTCCGACGGCGTCGGCCACCATCGCGACCACCGCGTCCGCCGTGATGATTGCCACCACGACCACCACCGCGGCCACCGCCACGTGAATCGTTGGACTCCTGAACGCTGAGTTTGCGACCGTTGACATCGGTGCCGTTGAGTTCCTTGAGTGCGGCCTCGCCTGCCTTTCGGCTAGCGAATTTGATGAAAGCGAAGCCGCGCGACTTTCCGGTCTCACGGTCGGTGGCGATGCTGACTTCCTTCAATTCGCCATGAGCGGCGAACAACTCTCGCAGTTCGTCTTCTGAGGTTTCGTAGGATAGACTCGCAACGAAGAGTTTGATCCCCATGGTTTCACCAGCCTCGGCTCGAGCCTTTTTGAGAATCTCTCGCTCGGCAGCAAGCTCCTCACGGCTCGCTTTTCCGTCCTTGACCTTGTTCATGCAGTCTCGGCAGCGGATTGGTTTTCCGGGTGTCGGTTCGAATGGGACGGTCGTGTCGATTAGGCACAAAGTGCACTTGCAAGCGTGTGAAACTCGTGGTTTTCGGTCACCGCCGCGTCCACCTCCGCCGCCGCGTCCACCGCCGCCGCCGCGTCCCCCGCCGGTAATTGCTGCACGCAGCTTGGCCGCAGCAGCTGGAATATCGTGTGCCATACCGCGGCGATGGTCGGCCACTGGGGACAGATATGGTCTGGCTCCCTCGTGGCCGAGTCCCGACTCAGCAGCAGCTGACCAACGCTCGCCGGTCCGATTCAGGCTCTGGACATCCCCACCGAGAGTGTGTCCGTGACCGAAGCCATTGGAGAGAACGCGGTAGCCGATGTAGTCGCAGCGAGGGCATTTGACGTTGAAATCGGGTTTTGCCGACGAGGTCTCGAGGTCGACTCCGCAGGCAGGGCAGATGGCTGACAATACGCCGAGTTCGGGCGCCTCGCGCGTGGTCGCCTTGATGTTCGGCTCGACTTGGGTGATGCGGGCTCTGATGATGTCGCGCGTGCGCATCGCATCGCCTGGTGAAGGGAGGAATCTGTCGACGATTTGAGTCACGAATAAGTCTGCGAAGAGGTTCAGTGCTGGCAGGTCTCGGTGGCCGCCATCCTTCTCGATGTGAAGCAAACGGACCATCGCAACTTTCGGCATCAATTTTGTGACTTCTGCGATCACGTCGTCACCGACCATTGGTATATTCGTCTCAACTTGAGTGGTCTCGATGGAGATTGTTCCGCTCGAATCGACGACGGTGCCAGAGACTGTTGCGACGACGCCGGTGCCGGTCTCGTGAACGCCGGTTCCAAGGCTCGCACCCTCAGGGATTGAGACGGAGTTTCCAGGTGTGACAAAGTCACCAGCAGCAGCACTCATCGAGCCGCCGACCGGACAACCCCCTATGAACGCGACGGCCGTGCGTAGCACGGTCTTGGGCTAGAGTACACAGCGGACTTGGCAAGAAGTTGCAGTTCACTCAGCAGGAGGTGTGAGTCGCCAGAATGCGACTCGGGTTCGGCCTTGGCGGCGCGAATGATGAGCATAGGCGGCTGGCAGGGCGAAATCCGCTTCCCAATATCTTTCAACGGCCCAGCCCGATTCTTCGAAAAATGACTGGATATGAGTCGCAGCGGCGCTGTGCATCAAGTGGCATATCGCACCACTGCGAAGCATCGCCTCGAGAAATGGCCGATCAGCTCTGGCGCTTTGTGCGCCCCAAGGTGGGTTAGATATCACAAGGCTTGTACCCGCCACATCGAGGTTCTCATCGACTCTACGACACATCACCTCGACCACTTCGCCCACGTCAACTTGCTCGACCGCCTCGAAGGCAGCAGCGCAAGCAGCCTCATCACATTCGATCAGCACCACCGAAGTTGCACCTAGCAGCGCGGCCCCGATCCCCAGAACTCCATTGCCCGCGCCGAGGTCGGCGACCACTGAATCAGAATCGAGGTCGCCGAAAGCGGCGATCTGTCCCAACCAAGCAGCAGCCATATCGCCGCTAGTCACATATTGTTCCAACTCGACAATCCCGCACGGATGCTCAGGAAGCGAGGAGAGAGTCATCGCGAGTCTGCGTTGGCGCACATCCCCGCTATGCGGTCGCGCTATTGGGTTGCTGCCCAGAATTCGAATGACGATTGCGCTTTTCCAGCAAAGAATCAGTCAACAAAACCCAGAAACGGCTGGTTCCGAGCCGCACATCATCGGCTGAGAGTTCAAGAACCCTCGATGTCCACTCAGTTCCACGATGCAGTACGAAATCGTATACTTGATCGTAGGAATTCTCGCGGGGGCGGCCATCGGCTGGCTCTACGCGAAGCAGAAGACAGATGCCGCCTTGAGTGAGGCGAAGACAGCAATGACGCGCGCACAAGCAACAGCCGAAGCACTCGCTGAGGCGCGCGAGGGCGAGGAATCGATGATCCGCGAAATGCGCGAGAGCGAGCAGAAGCGAGTCAACGAATTGCTGAAGGAAGAAATGAAGAATATTGCAACACAAGTCGGCGAGCGGAACACCGCCGAATTTCTCAAGCTCGCCGACCAGAGATTCGCAGTGGGTCAGAAAGAAGCTGAGAAGAGCCTCGAAACTCGCAAACTCGAGGTCGAGGCTCTCATCACACCTCTACGCGATGAGATGGTGAAGATGTCAACTGCCAACCAAGCGATGGAGAAGGATCGCGAAGGTGCTTACCAAGCCATCAAGCGTCAACTGAAGGATCTGGGCGACCAAACCGAGAACCTCGGTGTGAGAACCACCGCTCTCTCGACAGCCCTCACCACCTCTGGTCAGGCTCGTGGCAATTGGGGCGAGGTGAAACTCCGCCGCCTCTTCGAGATGGCTGGGATGTCCGAACATGTCGACTTCTTTGAACAAGAAACAATCGAAGGCGGCGGTCGACCGGATTACATCATCCGCATGCCGCAGCAAGGTGTGATTCCAGTCGATTCTAAAGCCTCAGGAGCGGCCTTCCTCAAGGCCGTCGAACTCGATGCTGGAGAAGAGCAAGACGCCCTTCTCGCCGAGCACGCAGTAGCTGTGAAACAACGAATCAAGGAGTTGAGTTCAAAGAGTTACCAAGAGGATATCGAGGGTGATTTCGACCATGTCGTGATGTTCATTCCGAGCGAAGCCATGGCAGCAGCAGCCTTCAGTATCGATCCAGATTTGATGGATTATGCGATGACGAAATTCGTTCTCATCGCCACTCCTGTGACGATGCTCGGCTTACTGCGAACCATCGCCCTCTACTGGCAACAACATGCATTGGCAGAGGGTGCGAGTGAGATTTACGAAGTCTCCCGAGAGATGTACAAGCGAGTCAACACGCTCATCGAACACCTCTTGAAAGTCGGTGGACACCTCGACAAGGCTGGCAAGTCCTACAATGACGCCATGCGCTCGTACGAGAGCCGAGTTCTACCCCAAGGACGTCGTCTCGACGATCTGCAAGTCTCCGACACTCTGGCGAGTGCACTGCCAGAGCCAAAAGAGATTGAAGCCTTTCCAGACAAGACTTCCACAGATGGGGAGGAATGAAAGGTCTCGCGTAGCGTCGACATCCCATGATGGACTCCAACAACGGCCCAGCCAGAGCATCGATTCTCATCTTGACGATGCTCTTGACCAGTCTCCTGCTGGCCCTGACCCCGAGTGCCGCCGCTGAAGCGGAAACACGTTCCTCCCACACCTATGTCGAACAGTTCGGGCCGAGTTTCGACAAGGTGATCATCGCCACTACCGATGACGATCTGAGTACCCCTCGCGACCTCGCCTTCCACCCCAATTCAGCTCGACCGAATGAACTCTGGATCGCCAATCGCGCCACCGACAGCATCACCATCGTTCACAACACCGGTTTGGATGATCAATGGACTGAGAACCGACAAGACACTTATGCGAATCACTTCATGGAGGAGATCAGCGCTTTCGCCTTCGGGCAATATGATTCCGAATTCGATCACATATTCGCCTCGGCCCAAGAATCGCGCAATACGTACAACGGACAGCAATCCCCGAACGATTTCATGGGCCCCGCTCTCTGGCCCTCCTCACTCGACCACTTCGCCGAGGAACATCAGTCGGACAGCAGTTTGGGAAGTCATCTCGACATGCTGCACGAAAGCCCTCAAGGAATGGGCATCGCCCACGACTCGGGCAATGCCTACTGGTACAACGACGGTTTCTATGGTGAATTGGTGTATTATGACTTCAACTCAGACCACGACACCGGTGGCGACGACCACGATGACGGCGTCGTCAGGCGTTACAGCGAGATCACCCCGACCCGCAGGGCGGGTGTCCCCGGCCACATGATACTCGACAAGTCGAACGGCATCCTCTACATCGCCGACACCGGTGCTGGCAGAGTTCTCTGGGTCAATACCGACGACACCAGCACGACGACGACGAACATCATGGGTTCCAGCACGCAG
>Ga0209445_1000479_pt1 | contig 22606 bp, 22 predicted proteins | sample MarorgKNORR_S2LV_4_FD_188223 | JGI IMG/M metagenome (GOLD analysis project Ga0209445, IMG submission 188223) | Marine microbial communities from the Southern Atlantic Ocean, analyzing organic carbon cycling - NADW_A/KNORR_S2/LV (SPAdes) (version 2) | ecosystem: Environmental > Aquatic > Marine >... | reverse complement strand
CGCTACCCGCCCCTCCGGGCATCGAGCTCTGGCTGGTCGAGGGCATCGCGACCGAATCGGAGCGGTCGCTCCTGCAGGGCCTGCTCAGTGAGGACGAGCGTGCGAGCGCCTCGGCCTTCAAGGTCGAAGACGCGCGGGCCTCGTTCATCGTGTCTCGGGGCCTGCTGCGCACGATCCTAGGTGACGCGCTCGCCTGCGACCCGGCATCCATCCGTCTCCAGGAGGGAGAGCACGGCAAGCCGTCCCTGGGTGGCATGCACGCCCAAAGCGGCATCGAGTTCAACGTCGCGCACTCCGGCGACGTCTTCCTCTACGCCGTGTCGCGAGGTCGCGCCGTGGGCGTCGATGTGGAGCGGAAGAAGGAGGGAATGGCCGTGGAAGCCATCGCACAGCGGTACTTCGCCCCCGAGGAGGCTCGCCGTCTGCTCGAGCAAGCGCCCTCAGAGCAACGCGTGCCCAACTTCTACCGCTGCTGGACCCGCAAGGAGGCCTACCTGAAAGCCAAAGGCACGGGCCTGACCACGAAACTCGACGCGTTCGAGGTCACCTTCTTGCCGGACGAACCACCTGCAATGCTGCGCACCGAGATCGACGGGGAGGACCCCCACGATTGGCAAGTCTTCGATGTGGCGGTACCGGAAGGATACGTCGCCGCGCTTGTCGCCAGGCGTTAGCCCCGCCCCCGCCGCCCGCGACGCTCGGGCATCAGCGGGTCGATGAAGCGCTCCATCTCGCGACGCAAATTCGCATCCGGCAGCCGGCCCATCGCCGCGCCGACATTGTCTTCTGCGTGGTGCGGCTTGGTGGTCCCGGGAATCGGGATCACCGTACCCGGTTGGGCCATGACATACTTGAGGAAGACCTGGGCCCACGATTGGGCGTCGATGTCCGCCGCCCAGTCCGGAAGCGCGCGGTCGCCCACGGCTTCGAACATGCGCCCCCTGCCGAAAGGCAGATTCACTAGCACGGCAATCCCTCGATCCTCCGCGAGGGGAAGAAGGGTCTCGGCCGAACCGCGGGTTCCGAGAGCGAAGTTCACTTGGACGAAGTCGAGGTCGTGGCGACGCATGATCTCGGCCAGCGCTTCATACTGGCGCGCGCTCGACGTCGTTACGCCGATGTGGCGGAAGCGGCCCTGCTCCTTCCACGCCTTCATAGTCTCCAGTTGAACCTCGACACCGCGTAGGTTGTGCACCTGCATGAGGTCGAAGTGATCGCCCCCTAGCTTCTCGAACGACTCATCCATGCGCTGGACACCGCTGGCTTCATCCTCGCGATCGACCTTGGTGGCAAGCCACAGATCGTCCCGGATTTCGAGCTCCCTCATGATGCGGCCGATCACTTCTTCGGAGTTCCCGTAATTCGGTGAAGTGTCGACGACGCGCCCCCCCAACCGGTGGAACGTCTCGAAGGTGTCACGGAAGACAGGGATCTCTTCCGAATCCGGCCCGCCGCGGAAGTTGCGGCAGCCGATTCCGATCGCAGGAACCTGCTGCCCGCTCGACTGGATCGTCTTCATCTGGAGAGCCTGCTGCGGCCGTTGGCCGTGCAGCCGGTTGAGGCCACCGACGGCGGCGGTGAGCCCCGCCCCCGCACCCAGCTTGAGTAGATCTCTACGAGAAAGCTTCATGACGAATCTCCTTGAACCGCGGCCGCCATGGCGTCGCCACGCGAGCCGAGCTTGAGTCCGGCAATCGCCCAAACTGCCGCGACCGGCGCCGCGACTAGGGCGATCACGCCGAGTGAAAGACCTACCCAGGCCAGGCCTGCGTAGACCCAGCCGCTGACGAGATCTCCGCCGCGATACACTCCAGCATCGATGAACGCCTTGGACTTGTACTTCGCCTCGCGCGGCAAGACGGTGAAGAGCACCTCACGCGCGGGCTTGGTGATGCCATACCGGCCGACCCGGTAAACGACTTGCACAACCACTAGCGTAGCCAAGGTCGGGTAGAGGCCCAGCACGACAAATCCTATCGCTACCGCGACCGGGATGAGTGCCAACGCCACGCCCACGTTGAGCCACCGGATGATGAGCGCTGTCAAATACACCTGGAAGAGGATCGTCAGCGAGTTCACGGTCAGATCGATCTTCGCCAAGAACGCGGTGCGCTCGCCGCGGTCGGTCATGGCTTCGTAGACGAGGTCCGATTGTGCGAAGTACAGAATCGTCGACGCAAACGTCATCAAGGCGATGAAGCCCGCTATGCCAGCGAGGTATGGCGAATCGAAGACCGCCTTCATGCCCGATATCGCATCCCCGGCGAGCGGACGCTCGGCCTCGCCGGCGCTTGTGACCGTGCTGGTCCCGAACTTCCTGTGCAGTGCTCCGGCAAACCACGACGCCGCTTCCAGCGGCACGCACGCAATCAGGAGTAGATAGAAGACGGGCACCTGCTCCGCCAACCATATCGTGACCATCGAGCCTACAATGCCTCCGACGGACGCCCCGACCGTTATGAAGGGGAAGAGCCTCTTGCCCTGTGCGTTGTCGAAACAGTCGGCCACCAGCCCCCAAAAGACGGTCACGACGAACAACGCGAATATGCTCGCCCAGACGTAGAAGACGCGGTCGATCCACGGGCGGGCGTCCTCGGGCAGGTAGACCAGACTCGCCCAGAATCCGATCAAGCACGCAATGAAGAAGCGATTCACGAGCGGAACGAACACGCCGCGTGAGTACTTCGACGTGATCCACGAGTACGCCGGGACCGCTACGAAGACCATCACGAAGAAGACGACGGTCCACAGAATCTGCAGATTGCCCCGGTCCTCCGCCGAGATCTCGTCCCGAACCGCTCGCAGAACGTAGGACGCGAGCATGATCAAGAAGCCGTAGACCGCGGCCCACAGCATGCCCTTGAGCTCGTCGTCGTCCTCAAGGTCGACGAACCAGCCGACCAGCCGGCCGATCACTGTTGCAGCGCGCCGATCAAGGCCTCCAGCACGGACTCCTCCACGAAGTGGGACGGGCTTCTTTTCTTCGAGACACCCCAAAAGAGCCCCGCGTTGATCGGTACGAAAGAGCCCCGCAGCGCCAAGCGACGCTGCGGGGCTCTCGCCGCTCACCAGCCGGTGGCGATCAGAACACGACCGGCAGCCAAAAAAACCGGGCCGCCCCGACGAATCGGAGCGGCCCGCGAACTAAGCGTTCAACTGCCGTCTAGAGAGCGATGACGTTCTCCGCTGCGGGGCCCTTGGCGCCCTCGACAACATCGAACTCCACCTGGGCTCCCTCAGCGAGGCTCTTGAAGCCCTCTGCCTGGATCGCGCTGTGGTGGACGAAGCAGTCCTTGCTACCGTCCTCCGGCGTGATGAATCCGAAGCCTTTTTGGTCGTTGAACCACTTCACAGTTCCCTTGGTACGCATCAATGCGCTCCTTGGATGTGCAAGTCAGCGCCACGTGATACGTACTGCCGACTGCTTGATATGCGCGGAACCTCCCGCGCGGTGCGTGACCGTCGTGGCCACAAACAAAAGCGTTTAACGACAACACCCTCGCTCCTCGGGGGTGCGATGTCAAGGCTGACAGAAAATGACTGAATATCGGTGCATTTGCTCCTGCGCTTCCGCTGCGTCCCGTCAGCCTTCCGGGGCGCGGTCAGAGGCTTCTGCGACGCACCTCACACTGGCTGCTACCGCCGGCCCACCTGGCTCAAAGCCGACCGTTGGTGCCGTGGACGGCTCCAACACCCAGCCCTCGCCCCCGCGATACAGGTGGCGTCCCATGACGTACGTATCCACCATCTCCTCAGCTCGGTCACCGTACGCCCGCTCGGCCAACTCCCAGCGGTTCGGGATGTTGCTGTAGGAGGACGTCCAGTAGAGGGCCATGCGCCCACGTGCCGCCGATGCGGTGCCCGTCCTCAGGCCGACGAGCGCCAGGCCAAGCCCGGAGTCTCCATCGACTGCTAGAGCGGCAGCCGCCGCCCCGGGCTCACCGGTCCGCTCCGTATAGCCGCCGACGCCGTCCACCAGCCGATCCCACTCGGACTCAGTGGGCAGGTGCCAGCCCGGCGGGCAAGCCGAGCGGGCGGTATTCCAGGCGTACAGGGCTCCCAGTTCCTCGCAGAGCAGTGGGTCGTCGTCATAGCAGAACCAGCCGCTCGCGTCGGGCGGCTGGTACCGGAGGTTGTCGGCCATCCAGCGCTGCTCACGGATGAGCACCGTGGCGTAGTCCTGTCCGTCCCTCATGTCCACCAACGTGTCACCGTGCATCAGCGATTCGGCCGGCGGCGGTCGCGGCGCATCCATCGACGCAGCCTGCTCCTGCCGCGCGTCGTCGCCGTCCAGGCCGTCCGCAGCGTCTCCCGGCGCCCCGCAACCGGCCAACAGCCCGCAGCCGGCCACGACGACGAGCCCGCCAACACCGACAGACCTCCACTCCATGTGGTACCGTGAGAACTCTCGACTCACCAAAGATCCGGTAGCAGTCGCTCGCCCCCCGGAGCCAACTGCAAGTCGAACGTCTTGAGCGTGATATTCACGAAGTTGTAGTAGCCGACCAGGCCGGCCAGATCCATCACGCCCTGCTCTCCGAAGAGCTCGAGTGCACTGCTGAAGGTGGCCGAGGAGACCGTCTGCTCGCTGATCACCTCACGCGCGAAGGCGATGAGCGTCCGCTCCCGATGACCCAAACCGGGTAGGTCGCCCGCCGTGTCCAAGTCGGCCCGTCGTTTGACCAAGTCGATGATCTCGGGCTCGAGGCCGGCGCGTAGCCCCAGTGGCTCGTGAGACGTCCACTCGTATTGACTCCGGACCTCGCGCGCCGTGGTCAGGATCACCAGCTCGGTGAGGCGCTGGTCCTTTTCGGTACCGAAGCGGAGATAGCTACTGGCCGGAAAGATGTGCTCCGCCATGAGCGGGCTGTAGACCCACATCGCGAGCGGACCGCGCAGACCCGACGCGTACCGGCTGTCGGGATTCACGATGACATCGTAGGCGCGCTGCCCGTCGGCGCTGAGTTGTTCTCTTTGCGGCAAGGGCAGGCGCGCCCGAGAGTCCTCGAAGATGTCGTCTGGCATGTCGGCTGTAGTCACGATCGATGAAGCCTGGCTCTGGGTGGCGTCGGACGCCTCGCGCGACTCGACTGCGTCGCCTTCCGAGCAGGCGGAGAGCGATACCACCGACAGTACACCGACGAACCGCCCAAAACTACGCCCGGGCATGGCAAGCCTCCTCGTTCTGTTGTCTGACCCGTCCGATACCAATCTGCGTCTCGCACAGTCCTCGTGCGAGGCTCCCGCTTGCGCCATCCGGCGCGCTCGTAGGATGTTGGCCAGAGTCTCTCCGCCTCGCGACTACACGCCGACCTCTTTCGACCCGGATCTCAAATGACCAGACGGCCCACGCCGCATGTGCTGCTACCGGTGCTCACACTGTTCCTCGCATCGTGCGCAAGCGTCGCCTCGCCGCCCGCGGCAACCCTCGCCGCACTGTCTGGGAACGGCAGCTACGAGGTCATGACCTACACCGACTTCCCCGACGTGCCCGAATTCGGTGATGCGACGATCTACTATCCGCAGGGTGCACCAGCGCCGGTCGGCGGGGTCGCGATCGCTCCCGGATTCACGGAAGTCCAGAGCCATATCAGCTGGTGGGGCCCTCGGCTGGCGTCCCATGGATTCGCAGTGCTGGTGCTCGATACCAACGACAGGCGAGACCGTCCGGATCTGAGGGCGGATGCGCTGATTGCGGCGGTGACGCTGCTCAGGGCGGAGAACAGCCGAAGCGGCAGCCCTCTCAACGGCAGGATCGACGTCGGCAAGATGGCCATCATGGGTCATTCCATGGGTGGAGGCGGCGTCCTGCTCGCGGCCAACGAGCACAGCGACCAGATCCAGGCGGCTATTCCGTTCACGCCCTGGGTTCCCGACGTCGAATTCGGCAACATCACGGTGCCCACCCTCGTCATCGCCGGTTCGGCGGACCGCATCGCCAACGTGACCGACCACGCGTGGCGGCACTTCGAGTCCATCCCCGAATCGACCACGAAAGTCTACTTGGAGATCGAGGGGGGCGACCACTACGTCGCGGACTCGGATCGTGGAACCGACCTGGCAACCGTCGGGCGCTACGGAATCGCCTGGCTGAAACTCTACCTCGATGGAGACGAACGCTATCGAGACTTCATCTATGGTGCACAGCATGAGCTCGACTTGGACAAATTCTCGCGATACCTGGTCGGCCCAGACACCAACCACTAGGCGAAGCCGAATAACAGGAGCATCTCATGTCACTTCGCATCAACGATACCGCGCCGGACTTCACCGCCGACACCACGCAAGGAACCATCAACTTCCACGATTGGATCGGTGACGGGTGGGCGATCCTCTTCTCGCACCCCAAGGATTTCACGCCAGTGTGCACCACCGAGCTAGGTGCGGTCGCGGCGCTGCAGGACGACTTCGCGGCCCGCAACTGCAAGACCATCGGGATCAGCATCGATGGCGTGAGCTCCCACGAGGCATGGTCCAAGGATATCGAATCGTCACAGGGTCACGCGGTAACCTACCCGCTCATCGGCGACCCTACGCTCGCCATCGTGCAGGCGTACGACATGCTACCGGCCGGCGCCGGCGACACGTCGGAAGGCCGTACCCCGGCCGACAATGCCACCGCGCGCTCCGTGTTCGTCATCGGGCCCGACAAGAAGATCAAAGCGACGCTCACCTACCCCATGAGCACTGGCCGCAACTTCGCCGAGATCCTCCGGCTCCTGGACTCTTGCCAACTGACCGCGGAGAAACAGCTCGCGACGCCCGCGAACTGGCAACAGGGCGACGACGTGATCATTTCCCCATCGGTCTCCGACGAAGCAGCGAAAGAACGGTTCCCGGATGGTTGGCAGCAGCCGCTTCCCTACATACGGCTCGTGCCGCAGCCGAGCGACGACTAGGAGGGCACTCGTGTCGCGCCTTCGAGGCTGGCTACTGCTGGTCGCCACGCTGCTCGTTCCTTCGGCTTGTACCGCCCAGCGCACTGGCCTGATCACGTTTGATCACTATCACACGTTGGACGAGATCGCTAGCTACCTCGAGGCATTGTCCGCGCAATATCCGCAGCTGGTGACGCTCAAGGTCATCGGGCGCAGCCGCGAGGGCCGAGCGATCTGGGCAGTCGATGTGAACAATCCCGCCACCGGGTCGGCGTCCGAGAAGCCTGGCTTCTACGTGGACGGCAACATCCACGGCGGGGAGGTATTGGGCGGCGAGGGTGCGCTGGCCTTCCTCGACCGCATCGTGGGCGCTCACGGTAGTGATCCAGCGATCACCGAGCTCGTGGACACGCGCGCGTTCTATGTCGTGCCCATCGTGAACCCCGACGGACGCGCAATCTCGGTCGACACGCCCGAGAACCATCGCTGGAACGTGCGCCCGGTCGATGAGGACGGTGACGGCCTTTTCGACGAGGACCCGCCGGAGGACCTGGACGGCGACGGCCGCATGCTGCAAATGCGCGTGCCCGATCCCGAGGGTGACTGGGCGCTGCATTCAACCGACCCTCGCCGCATGGTACGCATACGGGGTGGCGCCGCCGAAGGTGCCCGCTACCGGCTCATGACAGAGGGCCTCGACAACGATGGCGACGGTCGCTTCAATGAAGACCGCGTGGGCGGCGTCGACCTGAACCGGAATTTTCCTGCCAACTGGAGCGCGGCCCAGTTCGCGTCGGGCCCGTTCCCGCTGTCGGAGCCCGAGACGCATGCGCTGGTGACCTACATCACCGACCGTCCGACGATCGCGGCCATCCACACGTTCCATACGAGCGGTGGGCTGATCCTGCGCTTCCCCACCCTCGCGGATCAGGACTGGAATTTTCCACGCGCAGACATCGAGGCTCACCGCGCGATTGCCGAGGACGGCAGCGCCATTACCGGATATGCCAACTTCGCCCACGAGAAGAAGGCGATCGTCGACTTGATGAGCCCGGGCCATGGCGTCTTCAACGACTGGGCGTCCAAAGAGTTCGGAGTGCTGGCGATCACGACAGAGATGTGGGCGCACGCGATGGGCGAGGGACAAGAGGCACTCTTCGCGTGGAACGACGATTTGCTGGGCGGCTCCGGCTTCGTCGACTGGTACCCGTTCGAGCACCCGAACTTGGGCTCCGTTGAGCTCGGCGGGTGGGATCGCTGGTCGACCGCGAGTCCTCCGGAGCGAATGATGGCTGCCGAAATCGAGCGCAACGTCCGCTGGGTGCTCACGTTCGCTGACAAGACGCCTCAGGTCGCGATCCAGGCAGCGACAGGCGTGCCGTCCCGAGACGGGCAGCGCATCGACGTGAGCGTGGCGAACATCGGGTGGATGGCCACCGCAACCGAGCAAGCCGCGGAAGTGCTCGACATCGCCAAGCCGGTGCGCGTGAGGCTGGAGCTGGTCAACGCCGAGTTGGTATCGGGCGATGCAGTCGTCTCCTTGGGGGTGCTACCTGGAACCGGCGCAGGCCGCATCGAGTCTCGTGCCGTCACATGGACCGTGCGCGTCGGCGACAACACTCGAGCCGCATCCGCGACCATCGTAGTGGAGTCGGAAAAAGCGGGTACCGTGCGGAGGACTCTAGAGCTGAGTTCGTTTTAGCCGGTAGGTGGCCGGTACGGTCCTAGCGAGAAGTCGCCGCGCAGGGTCACAGACCTGCCCTCGCGCCATACCAGGAGCTCATACTCCTGCCCGTGCGTTCGCAGCTCCCGAACGAGCCAGTGATAGAGGCCCGCAACGCCGCCTCGGTCGCGGAAGAACGGTTCGCCGCCGAAGCGAAGCAGAATGTCTCCGGCCAGCAGACCGGCCGCGGCGGCGTCACTGCGCCCATCCACGGTGGTGATCCGGATCGCCACCTGCTCGGGTGCGGTCGGCTCGGTGGGCATGGGCACTGCCGTTCCGCTGAAGCCCACGCTCCCGAAGCGCTCCTCGAGCGCGCGCACGGCATACATCTCCCAGAAGGAGAGCGTGCCCGCCGGGTGCTCCGGCTCCAGCTCTTCTGTGAGCGCGGCTGCCACCTCCATCGACGCTGGCGTGGCCGGGACTTCCACCTCCAACACGACCGGGTACACGCGTCGTTCATCCTTCAACGCTCGCGCGCCTTCGAGGGCCTTGAGGACGGAGCGCTCGAGAACCCCCTCGAATACCGCCTGATCGTTCACACGGACGGTAATCGCCTGGTCCAGGTCGACGAGACGGTCGTTGAGGTGAAGGCGGACCGCACCGGTCCAACGGGCCGTGATCTCGATCTCGGCCCGACTCGCGACGCGCGCACGCACGACCCCCTGTCGATCTCGAGATTCGACCCAGTACACTCGACGGCTCGTGGCGGCGATACCGGCATGCGGCACGCGCAGCACCTGCAACGGGTCCATCACGCGCGCCCGGCTCTCCAACCACCTCAGCACCTCCGGATAGTGCTCGGCGAAGCCCTCGTGCGCCCGGTCGCCGAACTCGCGATAGACCAGATCGCTGCCCAGCGCCGTGAGGATGTCGTTCAACGCGCGCGGGCCGCTCACGCCTCTGATGTTCTGGTCCTGCGTCCCCTCCAGTACGTAGACCGGCACAGGCACGAGATTGCGCAGCAGGTGCTCGCGGGACTCGCCCTCCGTGGATACAGGCACGATCGCCGAGAACCAGTCCGGGTGTGCGGCGGCATACGCGATGGAGAAGTTCGAGCCCAAGGAGATGCCGGTGGAGACGACGCGATCCGGGTCGACGTTGTAGCGTTCACGCACCGCATGTAGAACCACACGCGCTTCTTCGGGCTGGAAGATCTCGTACGGTAGACGCTCCTGCGTGCGGCCGTCTCCGGCGACCACGTCGATCATCGCGGGTGACGCCACGATCCACCCGGCTGCCTCCGCCGCCGGGGCCCAAACGTCGATCATGCGCGCAGCACTACCCATGGCGCCCTCCACGCTGCCGGGCGGGCCGCCGTGCATGGCGAACATCAGCGGGTATTGGCGATCGCGCTCGTAGCTGCTGGGAAGCCGAACCAGCACCGGCACGCTCCGGCCGCCACGGGTCGAGACCACGAACTGATTCAGCCGGTCGCCGACGATCTGCATGATGTCGAACGCAACAGGAGGCCCCACGCGCATGATCTGCTCGAGGGCCTGCAGGACTTCCCGACTCGCTCCGGTCGTCCAGGGAGCCGCGCGCAGTTCGGCTTCCGCCAGCCCAAACTCGCCGGGAGTCTGCGGCCACAGGTAGGAGCGCACGAGCTGCTCGTCGACCTGCGCCTGTAGGGCGAGCGGTGCGCCGAGCAGAAGCGAGGCAAGCAGGAGCGCAGCACGAACGGCTGGATGTCTCATGGCCGCCAAGTCCTGGTGCATCCAGTACCCCGCGAGCCGCCGGCTCTAATCGCCCTCGGAGATGCGCCGGTACGTTATGTCATTTGGGACACGGGTAGCGCCTTGCAACGCATTGATCGTCCACTCCCACCGGTCTCCTGGGCTGACGTCGACATAGGTTTCTGGGCGGACCGGTCGACGGCTACCCCTTCCCTCGCCCACATTCAGCGACAGCATCACGCCCTGGGAACGCGGTGAAGTGGTGAACGTCCTAGTGCTGCGTGGCCGCACGTCACCGAGGCGAACCCTCGCTCCGCTCTCCCACCAAGCGAATGCGGTCACGACCTCCTGAGTTTGATTCCGGATGATCATGTCGATGTCCCCCGCGGCTCCGGCGTCAGGACCGAAGTCCGCGCCGCCCGACGAGGCACAGCCCGTCAGAATGCCGACCGAGACGAATAGAAGCTTTCTGAGCATGTGGGGCCTCCTGTGCTGGGCGTACCGTTTCGCATGAGAACGGGCTGAGTCATGGCAGGCAAGTAGAAAGCGTCTTGGCACGGAACAAACCACTCGTCCGCGTCCAGGCACCGCTGGTCCGTCCTATGCCGCAACTCACGCCGCAACCCCTGATGGCGACCTGCCACCACCTACCCTTCAGCAGCTTCGATCCGTCTCGGGAGGGAGGTACACGATGTGGATGAGGACGACGTGGGTGGTTCTTGCTTGCGTTGCAACGATCGCGCCGACGAGCGCCTGTGCGCAGGAATTGACCTAGCAGACGGATGGTGAAGTAGCCGCCGTAGAGGGCCAGGGCGGGACGACGCTCCGCTTCCGATCTGGAACTGCGACGCTACAGGGGCGGGACATGCAAGACGGCAGTGTGTCGTTCGTCTTGAAAGCGACGCCGGCGTGCGGATTCATTGGGCTCCGAATTCGCGAGCAGTCCGATGGCTCGTATGAGGACCTACCTGCGCCCGCACAAAAACAACGCGCCCGACGCGCTGCAATACACGCCCTCGTTCTCCGGCGCGGACACGAACTGGCAACTCTTTCACGGTCCCGGCGGCACGGCGCCCTCGCCCACCCAGAACACCGAAGAAGGCATCGCGGTCGAAATCGTCTTCGAGGGGCGCGACGCCGCGATCTTCATTGGCGACGATACCGAGCCCGCCCCCATGCGCCCGCGCACCTTGGTCGCCAATACGACGTCGTGCCGGCGGCCCGGGAGAGCCTTGCCCACCATCGTCTCCGACTCACCGGAGGAGTACACGTCGGCGGTGTCGATAAAGTTGATGCCACGGTCGAGCGCACGACCGACGATCGCGTCGACAGATGTCTCGTCCAGCCCGCCAATCGCCTGCCAGATCTGGCGCCCTTGCCGCCGAACGTCATGGCTCCGAGGCAAAGCTCTGAAACGAATACACCGGTATCTGAGAGCGCACGGTACTTCATGATGACAGGAGTCCTTCGAGGCGCCCCCGAATGATCTCGTTGGCCTCGGCCATGATGCGATCGATGAGCTCTTTGCACGTTGGGATGTCGTGAATGAGGCCCGTGACCATGCCGCAACTGAACACACCCGCGTCCATCTTGCCCTCGTGCAACACCGTACGACCTCCGGCCCCGGACACGAGGTGCCGGATGTGTTCGATGTCGAGGTCGCTTCCCTTCTCGCGCTCGATCTCCAGCACCTTCTCGGTCGCCGAATTCCTCAAGACCCGCTCCGTGTTGCGCAGCGGACGCATGATGAGCTGCGTCTGAAGTTCGTCCGCATCCACGAGTGCCTGCTTCACGTTCTCGTGTACGGGCGCCTCCTGCGTGGCGATGAAACGTGTGCCCATGTTCATACCATCCGCTCCCATAGCCAACGAAGCCACCAGGCTGCGCGCGTCGGCCATGCCACCCGATGACACGAACGGAATCGTCAACTCTTCGGCGGCGCGCGGCAGCAGGATCATGTTGGGGATGTCGTCCTCGCCCGGGTGGCCCCCGCACTCGAATCCGTCCACGCTCACCGCGTCACAGCCGATACGTTCGGCCTTGAGCGAGTGCCGGACGGAGGTGCACTTATGGATCACCTTGATGCCGACTTCCTTGAAGGCAGGCAGGAACGGCTCGGGGTTTCGACCCGCGGTCTCGACGATCTTCACGCCGCTCTCGATAATGGCGCGGATGTACTCGTCGTATGGGATGTGACCGAACGCAGGCAGAATCGTGATGTTCACGCCGAACGGTTTGTCGGTCATTTCCTTGCAGCGAGCGATTTCCTTAGCCAGATCCTCCGGCGTCGGTTGAGTCAGCGCGGTGATGATGCCTAGGCCCCCCGCATTCGACACCGCCGCGACGAGCTCGGCGTATCCGACGTAATGCATGCCACCCTGGATGATGGGGTGTTCGATGCCGAAGAGTTCGGTGATGCGTGTTTTCATCTAACCTCTCTGATACGCTCGTAGGGAATCATCCACAGGTCCTTGTTGCCGTACCCCCCTTCCCGCTCCGAATCGAAGTAGAAGACGCTGTAGTCGGGTGAGAACGCCGGGCAGCGGTCGTGTTGCGGCGAATTCACGGCCGGCCCGAGGTTTACCAGGGGCCCCCAGACGCCTGAGTCGTCCCGCGTGGTGACGAAGATATCCTCACCGCCTAACCCATCCGCGCGAACCGAGGTCACATAAAGCGATCCTCCGTCCGGCGACGGCAGCGAATGGTGCTCACTCGCAACAGAGTTCACGTTGGCGCCGAGGTTGACTGCCTCCTGCCAGACCCCGTCTATCCGCTCGGACATCCAAATGTCGTTCCCGCCGTATCCGCCTGGGCGCGTAGAGGTCCAGTACGCGACGTCCCAGTCGGCGCCGGCGAAGTAGAGGCAGTGATCGGAGTATGGTGAGTTGATGGGTGCGCCTAGATTAGTGGGTTCGCCCCAGTCGCCGTCGATCCAATCGCTCACCCAGATGTCCGTGCCGCCGAGGCCCCCGGGTCTGTTGCTCATGATGTAGAGCTGCATGCCATCGGGAGAGAGTAGTGGTTCGACTTCCACGTACTCGTCCATGCTGACTGACTCGACGATCTCCGGCTCGGTCCACGCCCCGCCGACCAACGTCGAGACGCAGATGTCACTCCCTGTTCGACCCTGCCGATCGAAGCAGTTGAAGTACATCGTGCCGCCATCGGCAGTGAACGTAGGCTCCGCGTCTCTTGCGCCGGAGTTGATGACCGGGCCCAAGTTGACTGGGTCGGTCGAGGCCTGAAAGACCAACGCAGTCGCGGCTAGCATCGCAGCCCACATGCTCAGCGCACCCTCACGTACTTCTGCAGCTTCCGAGGACGCGGCTCTCCACCATACATGTTCCCGTGGCGGTCCACCGCGACGAACTCGGCACCGTTTCCTGCCGTCTCACGCGGGTCTCCCCACTGATAGATGATGAAGTCCGTCACCCATCCTGTCTGCACGTCTCCAATGCGAATTCCCATCTCCCACCCTGGGTTCTGAATGTCATCCGACTCCGAATCGGCTACGAAGATCTGACCGTTTCCATCGAAGGAGATCCCGCTCGGCCGCCCGAACTGGGTCCAGGTGATCAAGTGGTTGCCTTGCTGGTCGAAGATCTGGATACGGTTGTTGCTGCGATCGCCTACGAAGATCCTCCCGTTGGCGTCCATGTCGATGGCGTGCAGCGCACGGAACTCGCCCGGCGCATAGCCGGTCTGGCCCCACGACATGATGAACTCTCCAGAACTGGAGTACTTCTTGACGCGGTTGTTGCCGACGTTGTTGTGGCCGTCCGCGATGAACACGGTGCCATTGGGTGCTACCACGACGTCACTCGGTGAGTCGAAGCTATTGGGACCGCTGCCCGCGACCCCCGGGGTACCCAGCCTGATCAGAACCACACCGGTCGGGCTGAACTTGATGACCTGGTGCCCGCGCTCGTCTCCCGCCGGGATGTTTGCCGTGGCCACCGCGTCAGTCACCCAAACGTTGCCGTCCGAGTCAACATCGATTCCGTGGGGCCAGATGAACATGCCGCCGCCGAAGCTCTCCACCACGTTGCCGTCGAGGTCGAACTTGACGACCGGGTCCAGGTCGGAGTCCAGGCATTCGGTTCCGAACCGGTCCCCGCCCGCGTCACAACGGATCACGGCCCAGATGTGGTCTCCGTCGGGGTCGGTGGTGACCTTGCCCACAGCGCCCATCTGACGCCCGTTGGGGAGCTTCGCCCAGTCATCTACCGTGCGGTAAGGACTGGGGCCGGATTGGGCGAGAAGCTGGGCGCCGGGGACGGATAGGGCGAGAAGGGCAAGGGCACAGATCCAGGCGGTGGGGCCCGGCATTGGGCTACGAGTGGACATCGCTGCACCTCGTGTGGATAGAGAGGCACGAACGGCCCCTCGAGCGGGTCAACCGTAGGCAGCGGGTTTTCGGCCGGCAAGGGCTGACGCGGTCCCCCGCTAGCGCTCCGGCAGAGGGATGAACAACGAGATGCGGTCTTCGCTGCCCAAAGCACGCGAGATGTGCCCCTGTCCGGTGATGTCTTCGGCCAGCAGGATGTGCCCCGGATAGAGCCGTATCTTGGTGCCGTCGCCGAGTTCCACCTCGCTCTCGCCGCTCAGCGTGACGACGTACTGACGTCGCGGCGCATTGTGCCAGTCGATGAAGTACTCCGGTGACGTCCGCCGAAACTGGAGGCTGGTGACTTCGATGGGCTCCGCGAGCTCGGTCGCGCCGCGCGCCGTACCGAGCTCCACCTCGTATTCCTCGGCGTGGGTCTGGTTGTCGGAACCGGTATAGATCCGTGTCACTTTGATCGCGGTGCGCTCCTGTGGCGCGGCGCGCGATTCGCGAGCCCACAACAGCCCTACGAGAAAGAGCGTCGGCACCCATCCGAGCGTCGCGATTCCGGGAACGATCCTGCGTCTTGATCTCATGATACGCCTCCTGTGGCTTCAACTTCCGCCGGACATCTTGCATGACGCAAGCATTGCCGACGTTGCGGCCACGACGCATCGTCAAGCAAATGGCTGACACCTCCGAATCTTGAATCCCTGGCACTCCAGAAAGTACTCGTGGGCCGCTACTCGCTCATCGAGGAGCTCGGCCGCGGTGGCATGGGCATCGTGTACTTGGCGCACGAGGTTGCTCGCGACAACCGGTTCGCACGGCCGAGCCTAGAGGGCCGTCCGCGCGACTTGCCCGCACCGCTGCCCCACTCTACCCTGCCCCTCAGCCCTAGAGCGAAGGAGTTCTCCATGAAGCGGTCTACGATCGGACGTGTGGTGGCGGTCTTTGGTCTCGCGCTGGCTGCGGGCGTCTCAGCGAAGCTCGAGTCACGGCGCGACGTTTCGCAGATGGTGGACGGCGCGACCGCCCTCATCGAGTCACTTTCCGACGAGCAGCGGACGCGCGGGGTCTACGCATTCGACGACACGGAAGAGCGCTTCAACTTCCACTTCGTGCCCGGCGAAGTCTTCGAGCGCCACGGCGTTTCGCTCAAGGAAATGAACTCGGAGCAGAAGGCGCGTACACACGCATTGCTCGGAACGGGGCTCAGTCAGAGCGGCCACATGACGGCCATGGAGATCATCGAGCTCGAGGGCATCCTCCAGGCCGTGGAGGCAGGCAGCACGCAGTTCTCCCGCGACCCCGAGTTGTATCTGATGTCGGTGTTCGGCACGCCTTCGACCGATGGCACCTGGGGCTGGAGGTTCGAGGGGCATCATCTCTCGCTGCACTTCACGATCGTCGATGGCAACCTCACCGTGAGCGCGCCCACCTTCCTGGCTACGAGCCCCGCGACGGTCATGGACGGGCCGAGAAAGGGCCTGCGCCCCCTGGCCGCCCAGGAAGATGCAGGCCGCGCGCTGCTGGCGTCTCTGACTCCGGCGCAGCGAGAAGCGGCGATCATCGATGACGTAGCGCCCACGAACATCGTCACCGGTGTCGCAGTAGAGGTCGACCCGCTGTCACCGACGGGCGTCATGGCATCGGACTTCAGTCGCGAGCAACGCGGTCTGCTGAGAGAGCTGATCTTGTCGTATGTAAACGTCATGTCCGAAGACATCGCCGCGCTCCGCCTGGCGGGTGTCCGCGACGGCGGGATCGACGGCATCGGATTCGCGTGGGCCGGGGGGACCGAGGTGGGCACCGTGGGCTACTATCGAGTACAAGGACCGTCGTTCTTGATCGAGTTTGACTACACGGCGCGGGATCCGAATCACGTGCACTCGGCTTGGCGGGACTTCGATGGTGACTTCGGTCGCGACGTGCTGATGGAGCACCTGCAGCAGACTCAGCACTAGCGTTGATCGCGGCCCGCCCACCGGAATAAGGCGTGACACGGAAGCAGGCCGCCTCCGGGTGGGTAACCGCATGCGCCTTGCTGTCCCTCGGCACGCTCTTCGCCCCTCGCCCCGCGGCGGCGCAGCAAGCGCCGCCGCCGCTCGAGACCATACACGTCGCGGGCAATGTCTACATGCTTCAGACCCCAACGGCTGGCGGAAACATCGGTGTATTCGTAGGGCCGGACGGTGTGCTGCTCGTAGACGATCAGTTCTCGGCCATCCCCGACAGCATTGTCGCGGCGGTGGCCGCCATTTCGGACGCGAAGATCCGTTTCCTGATCAACACGCACATCCACCCGGATCACATCGGCGGCAACGAGAACCTGGCCGAGTTGGGCGTGCTCATATTCGCGCACGACCATGTGCGTTTGAGGATGCTCACGGGGCTCCGGATTCCACGACGCGGAGGCATTGCGTTCCCGCAGCCGCCGGAAGGCGCCCGGCCCGTGGTGACCTACTCCGAAGCCATCACCTTCCACCTCAACGGTGAGCAGGTCCGAGTCTTCCTGGCGCCGCCCGCGCACACCGACGGCGACAGCTTCGTCTACTTCTCCGGGTCGGACGTTCTACATCTGGGCGACGTCTTCCGCACGAACATGTACCCCATCATCGACGTGTATAACGGTGGCTCGTTCTCTGGCATGATCGAGGCCATCGAAATCGCGATCGGCCTGGCCGGACCTGATACGAAGGTCATCCCCGGTCACGGCTTCGGATTCACCGACCGCGACGGATTAATCGAGGTCCTGGTGATGATGCTCGACATCCGTCACGAGGTCACGACCATGATCGTCGAGGGGCACACGCTCAAAGAGGTCATGGCCGCTAACCTCACCGCCGCATACGACGAGCAGTGGGGACAGGAGGCGACCTGGAACGCTTCGGACCTGCTACCGATCGTCTATAACGAGTACTCGGGCCGCTAGCGAACCCTATTCTCTAACGGTCACCCTCACGTATCCGTTGGTCCAGCAGCACTGGTCGCCCGAGCCGCTGTCCGTCGCGGCCCAGTTGTCCACCTGCGCTCGCAGGATGTACTCACCCGGCTCCGAAAACGTCACCAACACGTTTACCGTGCCCTGCCCGTCGGGAAGAGGGATGATGTGATGCCGAGGACCGCGCTCGCGGCCTCCGCCAAATCCCGCAGCAGCAGCCGCAGCCGTACGAGCGGCAGCACGGGCGGCGGTAGCGGAGTCGGGCTCAGGTGGGTCTGGCGTCGACGGGTGCTTCATATACTCCACCTCGCCGGGACCGCGGTACTTGCTCCAAACGACGCGAAGCGCGATCGCGTCGGCGAAGCGAGCGTCGGAGTGATCCCGCTCGGAGATGTCGCGGGCACTCACTGAGACGGTCAGCTCAGTCCCCACCGCGGTGGTGAGCGTCTGTCCCGCCATGATGCCCGGAGGTCCCTTACCCTCCTGAGCATCCGAGCCGAAGGACACCAGAGGCGGAAGGCTCCCGTGAGGCCGCGGGATCCAGTCCAACTGATAGGCTCCGGTAGAGTTGCGGCCCGGTACCTTCGCGACCTCGCCGGTCTTGGGGTTCTGGATGGTCCACCAGACGTCGTCGTCGCTCAGCGCCGCCGGCACTGTCACGGCGAACACGCCCCGATGTCGTCCGGCCGCAAACGTCGTGGGCTGCCGCCCGTCGAACTGAGCCGGCTCCAGGAAATTCGCCTCTCCAAGAGGAATCTCCACCGCTTCATCGTTCATGTTGAGGTAGCCGAAAGACAGCGTGTAGGTCCCATCGTCATTCGCGTACCACCCCTCCAGGAACGGGGCGATCACTCGATCCAACGAAGACTTCGGCTGTAGCGGCCAGCGTCCTTCTGGCCCTTGGGCGTCCAACGCGGCCGGACCGGCGAAGATACCGCACAGAAGCAGCGCAACGGCTGCTGCAACGACGGTCGAACGAACCCTCATCCCGAACTCCTTCTCGAATGCACGAGCGGTGAATCCAGCCGGACCGGAATAAGCGATGGGGACCGAAGGAACTCTGGTTGCTCCGAGCGTCCTTCGGTCCCCATCCATACCGATCCAGCCATCTTTTACAAGTTGGGTGGCGAATCTCCTAGGAGATGATCTTCGCCTTTTCCTTCCGCTCCTCGACCAGCCTGTCGTAACCCTCTTCATCAAGGTGGGTCAGCGCGATCCAGGCGTGGGACATCTCGTCCGCGGTCCGGCTACCACCGTCAACCCACTGATCCGAATCCGGGTTGTTGGGGTTCCCGGCCGTGTTGTCGTACCACTGCTTCATGACTAGGACCGCTCCCGCCGGGACCAGAGGCGCGACGTCGTCCTCATAGAGGTGGCTCTGGTGCCAGGTTGCGCTCCAGTTCGAGATCATGCTGATCACTTCCGTGCGTCCCGTCTTCGGATAGAAGATCTCCAAAGACGCGGACACCAAGCGCAGGTGTCCGTGCGGCTGGAAGCTGTCGATGCGGACCGGATGGTCAAAGGACTTGAAGCCCTGGGTCATGGTCGTGCCATTGGGGCGCATGAGCAGCTCGCCATCGCGCAGACCATAGAGAGAGAGGTCCTGCTTGTACTCGTACTCGTAGTCCTCCGGGTGGAGCCAAATGCCCAACTCCACGACGTTGTCCTCGATAATCGTATTCGGGGCAGCCGCTCCGAGCCCACCGGGATACATGTGGATGTCCCAGCGGATATATGCACCCTCGGGGATGACCCGGCAGACGCCGTCCGGAATGAGCTCACCCAACTTGCCCATCGCATACTCGGACGCCCGGTCACCAGATGCTTCGAAGCTGCCGTCTTCTTGCAGGAACTGGAACGTAGTGTTCGCGTGGTGGACCACGGCCTTGGCGGCGCCCTTTGGTTTCACCTGCAACGCCTTGATACAGCGCTCCCCACCCGTGTGGCCCGTGGGAACGAAGGGCCTATGCCACATGTCGAGCCCGGAGGCCGGCACGTCGATCGGGGTCGAAGGGGCAATGAGGTCCGGCTGACCGAGTGTCGGTGCGAACGACCACTCTTCGGTGTCGATGAGGTCTAGCCCCGGAATCAGATCCGGATCGCCCATCTGCGCACCCTGGTCGACCCACTCGACGATGGTGTTGATGTCTTCGTCGGAGAGGCGCCAGTCGTGCTTGAGCTCCTGGATGCCGATGTCGTTGTCGTAGTAGTACGGCGGCATCAGACGATTGGAGACCTGACGGCGGATGCGGCGCGCATAGCGCTTGGCATCGTCGTAGTCGACCAGATTGATGGGTCCGATCCCACCTGGCCGGTGACAAACCGTGCAGTTCTTCTGGATGATCGGCGCCACATCAGCGGAGTACGTCACGTCCACGTCGATCCCGGCCGCCGAGGCGAATGTGACCTGAGCTTCTGCGGAACTCTGGAATGCCAAAGTCGCAACGAGTGCGACGGTTGCTGCTCCGATCCCTCGCATCATGATCATCTCCCCTGTGCCAGCAGTGAACTACGCATCGACGTGACGAACTACCGCCAGACTCTCTCTTCCTCTTCTGGTGGCAAGACACATGATGGAACGTATATGTTGAGCCGCCGCTAGGCTATAGCCCGCCTCGCAGATCAACAAAAGCGAGCGCGTACCAACTGTTCATAGGTATGATCAGGCGCTCGCGGGTAGGGTCGTAGCACATCGATGCGGCACTGGGGATGCCGGAAGCGATGAGCTCGGGCGCCCGACCCGGACGAATCCGGGCAACGGTGCCAACGCCGACGCTGCTCACGTACTTGGTACCGTCCTCGAGAATCACCAGACCGTCGTTGCGCGGATCGAGCGACTGTTCGGTCGCGAGTAGCTCCCCGGCAGGGCTGAAGGTCAGAATGTCCGCGTTGCCCGCGTTGACGACCACGATGTTGCCGTTCGGGTCGAACGCGACGCCGTTTGGCCGATCAAGCGGGGGGCCATCAATAAAAATGGAGCTGGTGCCGTCCGGCGTGATCCGGTAGATGCGCTCCGGCGTACCCGTCTGGCTCATGTAGATGGTTCCGTCTTCCGCCACCTCGAGATCGTTGAAGCTGATCGCGTTCTCGACCACATGGCTTCCCCGCGGCTCCCCGGTGGTCATGTCGAACCAGCGCACGACGTTCCGGTCCGCCAGATAGAGCAGCCCATTGATGATGTCGCTTCCCAGCGGATGATTGAGCGTAAGGCCGTCTCGGGTGACGCCGATCCACTTCAACGTGTGGACCGTCCCGTCTGGGTTGATGAGCGATACGTAGCCGTCATTCTCCGTGCCATCGCCGCGTTCGCCCGCGTTGGGTGCAACGTACAGGTCGCGCACGGGATCGTACGAACAGCTCTCGGCAAAGTGGAAGCTTCCGAACACTCTCGTATTGGGCATGATGTCGAGCGGTTCACCCGCTCGGAACGTGCCGCTGTTCTGCTGAGCGTGCAGCGGGAGGGCGCAGCCGATGATGGCGGCGATGAGAAGGAGGGCTTTGGTCCGGCGCATCTTGGGTCTCCGGTGGTGTTGCGGTTGAGTCACTGCCCCTGCTCGACGCCGGTCAGGCGCTGCATCAGGCGGTTCATGCCGCTGATCCAGCGATCGTAGTCGCCGGTCTTGCGACGCATGTACTCTAGTACCTCGGCGTGCGGAAGGATCAGGAACTTCTCCTCCCGCAGCCCTCCCATGACGAAATCCGCCAGGACTTCCGGCTCCATCATGCCATCGCCAGCGGCAGCCGATGTGGCCGGGCTCGTATTGGCGGTCATCGCGGTGCGTACAGCTTGTGGGCACAGGAGCGACACCCCGATGCCCTCGTGTCCGTGCGTGATCGCTAGCCACTCGCCGAACCCAACCGCGGCGTGCTTCGTGACACCGTAGGCTGCCAGCCCGATCTGATTCAGCAGCCCCGCCGCGGAGGCGGTGATGAGGAAGTAGCCGCCGCCGCGCGCGATCATGCGGGGCACGACGTGGCGCGCAGCATATACGTGCGACATCACGTTGACGGCCCAACTCGTGCCCCATTCGGAATTCGGGGCGTCGAGGTCGGCACCGAGGGCGACCCCCGCGTTGGAGCAGAAGAGGTCGATCGGGCCGACATCCGCTTCCGTCTCTTCGATCACTTTGGCAACGTCAGCCTCCACACCGACGTCTGCGCGCATGGCGATCCCACCGACTTCAGCCGCCGTGGCCTCGGCACCAGCCTCGTCGAGGTCCACCGAGACGATCTCTCTCGCCCCCTCGGCCTTGAAGCGCACCGCCAACGCTTTCCCGATGCCGCTGGCGGCGCCGGTGACCACGATAACCTTGTCCTGGATCTCCATCTCTCCTCACCACCTCGTCACATGTGAAGAGGAGCGTGCTCGTCGCCTGCTTGTCAGTTCGCCGGCGAAAAGTCCGTGGGTGACATGAAGACCGACACGAGGTTGGTCAGGGTGACGGGCTGGGCCGTACGCATGGTTCGCCACTCCGGATCGCCTCCGAACGCCCGCCACGAGGCCGCCGCGGCTTCCCGACTTTCGTGGGCCAGCAGGTAGACCAGCGTGTTTGCCGACTCGGGCTCGTCGACCGGCACCCAGTAGCCCACACCCGTCATGCCGTGTTTCTCGAACAAAGCAGTCTCGCCCCCGCCGAATCGGGCCAACAGCGTCGGCAATTGGCCTTCCTCCGTCGTGTAGGTGCGTAGCTCATAGACGTGGTTCATCGCTTGTGCGTCAGCCGTCCGGTACGGATTGACGAACATCCCGGCTAGAAACGCACCCACTGCTACGGCCACCAACGATCCACTCTTGCGACCCATGTGCCTCTCCTCCGTGATGCCTCTCGTCGGTGTGGACGAGAACGATTCCGTGGGGTTCGAGCGACCATTGTACGGCCGGGGATGGGGAATGACGAGAGGGGCGTTCTCCGCGACCCGTTCTCGGTTCGGGCTCCTCTTCTAGCGGCTCTCCTTCACGTTCTACCGGCCCTCCCTCACGTTCTACCGGCCCTCCCTCACCTTCTACCGGCTCTCCCCCAGGCGTTCGCCGTGAGGACCGCGATCCGGCGGGCTGCCTCT
>Ga0209445_1000473_pt1 | contig 22876 bp, 21 predicted proteins | sample MarorgKNORR_S2LV_4_FD_188223 | JGI IMG/M metagenome (GOLD analysis project Ga0209445, IMG submission 188223) | Marine microbial communities from the Southern Atlantic Ocean, analyzing organic carbon cycling - NADW_A/KNORR_S2/LV (SPAdes) (version 2) | ecosystem: Environmental > Aquatic > Marine >... | reverse complement strand
AAGCTTGGAGTCACAGCGGCTGCCCAGCGGCGCCGGCCACGACGCCCAGGCTCTTGCCCAGATCGCCGAAATGGCGATGATTTTCGTGCCCAGCGTCAACGGCATCAGCCACTCGCCCGAGGAGTTCACCACCCCGGAGGACTGCGCCAACGGCGCACAGACCCTGCTCAATCTGCTCACCCTGGCCGACGAAAGAATATAGCCTTTTCCAGACAGGAGATTTATGAAACTCTCCGGAAGTTATCAGGTTGCCGCCACCGCCGAGAAAGTGTGGAATGCCTTGACCGACCCCGTGTCCCTGTCTGGCTGCATCCCCGGTTGTGACGGCTTAGAGCCGGCTGGACAGGACGAATACACGGCAACGATGACGGTGGGGGTTGGCCCCGTAAAGGGCCGTTACAACGCCAAGATATCCATGCTCGACAAGGACCCTAACCGGTCGTTCCGGCTAGTGGTCGAGGGTACCGGCAATATGGGATTCGTGAACGGTGAGGCCACCATTATCTTGGACGAGCAAGAAGGCCTAACCACTGTCGGCGTGGACAGCGACGCTCAAGTCGGCGGTCCGGTCGCCCGCGTGGGTCAACGCCTGATGGAGAGCGTAGGCAGGATGATCATGGACAACTTCTTCAAATGTCTCCGGGAAACAATCGAGTAGAAGAGTTGCCCAAGACCGTCGGCCCGACCGCTTCCAACACACCGATCAGGGCTAAATTGAGTGCGAAGACGTCCATGAGCAATGAAAGCAAAGGTGACTCGGCCGGAGACTACTGGGGGCGCAACGGCCTGGGGCAAGCGATTCTCGACGCTCTAACCGCATCGGGCAAAAACCTGGATGCCCTGACCATTGACGACCTTGCGCCCATGGACCACTTTCACGGCGGAGGCAAGGACTCGACCGTGGGCCTAGCCCGCCTCGCCGGACTGACACCGGGTCTCCGGATTTTGGACGTTGGAGGCGGACTGGGTGGGCCGGCGCGCACGTTGGCAGTCGAGTTCGGTTGTCACGTCACTGTTGTTGATTTAACCGAGTCCTATGTGCAGGCGGCAAGCGAACTCACCGCCCGCCTGGGGCTAGCCGACCGAGTCACCCATCAAGTTGGAAATGCGTTGGAATTGCCCTTCGAGGACGGTAACTTCGGCGTGGTGTGGACGCAGAATAGCGGCATGAACATCGCTGACAAGGAGCGTCTCTATAAAGGCTTTTTCCGCGTTCTGCAGTCCGGCGGACTGCTGGCTCTTGGAGAGCCGATGGCCGGACCTGTGCAACCGCCCATCTTCCCGCTGATGTGGGCAGTTGACGCCGCCACCAGCTTTTTACGTACCCCTGATGAGATGCGCGATATGATCGAGGACGCTGGTTTTCGGGCGCGTGCTTGGGATGACGTTACATCCCAGGGTGGGTTGCCCAACAACACCGGTCCAACAGTCGGCATCCAAGACATTGTGATGGGCGACGCCATGGCCGACATCGCCCGATCCGGCCAGCGCAATCGCGACGAGCAACGCATCGTCAATGTTCGAGCGGTTTTCGACCGGCCATAACGCTGGCGTAGAACCGAAGTTAGCTCCAGAACATGCCAGCTCTGATCCATCCCAGCGGCGTCACCGGGGTAAATGCGGAAACCTAAGGGAAAAGGCTCTCCCCGGTTTCGTCGTCAATCACGGTTATGGCGCTAACCGGACAGTCTTGCGCCGCCTCCATGATGTTCTCGAAGGTGTCTGCGTTTGGGTCCGCTACGGTGGACTGCCGGTCGTCGTTGAGAACAAACACCTTGGGCGCGTAGGTTTCACACATGGCGTTCCCTACACAGATGTCGAGGTCAACGGAAACTCTAAGCTTTCGTGGCATTGCTAATCTCTACTTAAGCGAAACCGGCAGGCTCTTCAGGGAGCGGAAGGTGACGCTGGGTTGATATTCGTACTCATCGGTTTCCAGGCTTATGGAATCGTACCTCCCGGCTAGGGCCTTGAATGCTTCTTGGGCCTCCATTCTCGCCAGCGTCGCGCCAAGGCAGTGGTGGATACCGGACCCGAAGGCCACGTGGGTGTTGGGCCAACGGCTGATATCGAAGGTGTCGGGATTCTCGTGCTTGGCGGGGTCGCGGTTGGCGCTGGACATGAACCACCGGATGCGATCTCCCTCTTTTAGCAGCTTCCCACCCATCTCCACGTCTTCCGACGCGATGCGCTGAATCGACTTTACAGGCGGATCGTAGCGCAAACACTCCTCCGTGGCCCTTACAACGGTATCAGGGTCCTGGAACGGCGCTTCTTTCAACAGCTTCCACTGGTCCGGATGCTGCGTAAATGCCAGGGTGCCGTTGCAGATAAGATTGATCGTAGTCTCGTGTCCGGCCAGAAGGAGCAGGATGGCGTCGGCTATCACCTCGTCCCTGGTTAGGGCGCCGGTTTTCTCACCGCTGGCCAACACCGAGAGAAGGTCATTCTCGTCGACCGGTAGGTCCACCTTTTGGGCCACCAAGGGAGACAGGTATTCCATGAGCTCTTTGATCCCGTCGGTCAGGGGCTGCATCCGATCCGCTTCCCCCCTTCCGATGAAAAGAAGCTTCTCGGCCATGGAGCGGATGAATTTCCGGTCCTCAAAGGGCATCCCCATCATCTGAGCGATGACAAAGAGGGGCAGCGGAGTGGCAAAGTCCTTCATGACATCCATCCGCCCGTCCTCATCGGCCTCATCGAGCATGTCTTTGACCACTTGCTGGACCATGGGGCGCCACGTTTCCATGGAGGCTGGGTTAAACCACTTGTGCACCACCTTTCGTTGATCCGTGTGCACCGGCCTATCGTGCTGGATGAACCACTTCATGAAGAACTCCCTCATGAATTGGTAAAGGCCGAGGTCAGATTCGTCGATCGCTGGATAGGGCGACCTTTTGTCCCTCGACCAGAACTCTGAGGAGAACAACTCGTGATGCCTGGTCATCCAGACCAAGTCGTCATGGCGGGTGATTACCCAGAGCTCGTACTTCTCATTCCAATGGACAGGGTCCTCGTCCCTGATCCGGCCGTAGTAGGAGTAGGGGTCGGTGATGGCCTCGCCACTAAACATCTCATCGCTAATAGCAGTAACCATAACGTCTCCACATCTCAGAAATTTCCTCGAATCTAATATTATAGACGCCTAATGTCAATGGTGATATAGCTACATCACGTCTCGATCGGCTGGGATACGTCGAACAGATCATTACGGCTACTGCTGTTCCGATGCCCCGGTGACCCCATGGAAATCGTGACAGTGGGTAGGACGCTTGATGCACCATCTGGCAATTCCGGGCCTTCTAACGGAGAGTGCTTTTCCCCATGCCCCTACGGATGTAAGATGCAATGGGTCAAAAAGTATTTCATTCTTATGGAGTGCACGGGACGCCACTGCTCCACGGGTTGGACCACCGGCTGGCTAGGCAAATGTGGCAGTATCTACCTTACCATGGTGAGGCTGCCGCTAAATCACGGCGCTTCGTTCTCACGGTTATGTGCATGATGGCGCCGAATCAAAGAGATAGGACGGAAAATGCCGACAGCACCACACGACACTGAATATTATCTTGAAACCGCACGCGAACTGGCCACCCGGGTGGCCGCTAACGTCGACCGTATCGAAGCCGGCCGCCAGCTACCCACCGAACTCGCTAACGAGATCGCCGATAGTGGTTTCTTTAGACTCCTCGTGCCCCGCTCTCTGGGCGGCGCGGAATTGGACCACCCGACCTTTCGCAAGATCCTGGAAATCATCGCCGCCGCTGACGGCAGCACCGCATGGTGCATCAACCAGAACAATGTCTTCGCCACCGACTGCGTGAGGATACCGGAACAAACCGCAAAGGAAATCTGGGGCGAGAAACGCGCTGTCGTTACCAACGGCCCTCCCACGGCGTCCTCCAAAGCCGTTCCCGTGGGCGGGGGTTACAAGCTCAGCGGACACTGGAACTTCAGCAGCGGCAGCGACCACGCCACCTGGATCGCGGCGCTTGTACCCGTGTGGAGCCAAGATCAAACCGCCCCCACCGGAAGAGAATCCTTTCGGGTGATGCTACTGCCCAAGGAGGACGCGACTTTCGTGGACCAGTGGCACGTCAACGGTATGCGGGGCACGGGAAGTTTTAGCTTTGAACTTGAAGACCTATTTATTCCCGAATCTCGATCGTACGCTCAAACCGACACCATCCGGGAAGATGGCCCTATTTACGTCATCCCCAGGAGCCTTCTATTCGGCTCGGGATTCGCCACGGTGGCCCTGGGCATCGCCCGTGCCAGCTTGAATACGATAATAGACCTGGCAGTCACCAAAACTCCGGTTCGGTCCACCACTCTGGTGCAAGACCAGCCGACTACCCACCGGCTCATCGGTGAAGCGGAAGCGATCTGGCGCTCGGCGCGGGCTTATCTTCAAGAAAGCGCGTCTGCGGTATGGGAGAGCGCCTGCAAGAACCGCGCGTTGACCAATGAAGAGCGCATCCAGCTACGCCTTGCCAGCACCTTCGCCATCCACAAGGCCGCCGAGGTCGTCGATATCTCCTATGGTCTAAGCGGCTCCAACGCCATTTTCCCCGCCAATCCGATCAACCGGTTGTTCCAAGACATCCACGTCATCACCCAACACGCCCAAGGGCGGCTCGTTCATCTGGAAACCGCCGGCCAATTCCTGCTCGGCCTGGAACCGACGGGCAACTTCTAGGCGTTAGCACGTCGACGGCGCTTCGCCGCAAGCATATCCAAATGAGACCAGACCAATATGTGAACGGAGAGTGAAATGAGGCTTAATCCGGGCGTCACCCTTATGGATGCCGCGCGGCGAATAGCCCCGGTGATTCGGGAACACAATGCCGAAGCAGAGCGTGAGCGCCGCCTGTCGCGGCCGGTGCTGGACGCATTGCATGAAACTGGATGTTGCGCATGTTCACGCCTAGGTCATTAGGCGGTCTGGAAGTGGATCCCATCACCCGCGCCCTCGTTATCGAAGAGATTTCAGGACAAGACACCGCAGCCGGATGGGCTGTCTGGAACCCCTTGGACTGGGCGCATTTCTGCGCCCGATTGCCGGATGAAGGGGCTGAGGAGATCTATAGCGGTGGCGCCAACATCTTGATCTCAGGTCAGTTTGGCCGCCCTATGATGGCAACGCCATCCCAGGATGGATATCGTATTTCAGGCCGGGCGCCCTTCGTCAGCAACTGCTATGACGCGGAATGGATCTGTGTGACGGCAATAGTGACAGATGGCGGCCACTCTGAGGAAGATGGCCAGCCAGAAGTTTTGATGGCCTATTTCCCTAGAGAAAGTTGCGAAGTGATCGACACTTGGAACGTCCTGGGGATGCGAGGGACTGGTAGTAATGACATATCCGTGACCGATTTGTTCGTCCCAAAAACCCGGACTTTCCCATCCGTACCAGATTTCTCCCCCGGTTCCCACTATCAGGGTCCTCTATACCAATTCCCGTTAATGGGCGTTGTTGCATGCGGTATTGCTCCTGTCTTGCTTGCGGTGGCACGTAACGCGATCGATGAAGTGTCGCTATTGGCGCAAGGGAAGACGCCGGTTGCGGCATCGACATTGTTACGAGAGAGGTCATCCGTGCAAGCCAAGCTCGCGCAAGCTGAGGCAATACTACGCTCGGGCCGGTTGTTGCTATACGACACCCTGAGCGACGCGTGGGAGGTAGCATTAGCCGGGGAAACCCATTCGCTGAGCCAAAAAGCGGACCTCCTGCTCGCTACTACCCACGCGACAACTAGCGCGGCGACAGCTGTGGAGCTAGTGTACAGTGTGGCTGGCACGAGCGGAATCCGCACGGGTACCCCGCTGGAACGCTGCTTCCAGGATATACAGGTACTGAAGCAACATGTACTCGCGACCGAGGCTCGGTATGAGACGGTGGGGCGGGTGTACCTCGGCCTGTCTGCTGACTTCCCGGCGATAGCGATCTAGAGAGGGAACCGATACCTAAGAGGCACAGCAATAGCGCCGGCTGGCACGACATCCACTAGTCCTGGCTACACCGAGACCCAATATCAGGAGTGTAAACAATGGAGCGAAGAATACCAACGAAAGAAGAGGTTCTGTCTTATCTGGAAAAGGACCGGAATTGGGGCCGTTGGGGCGCCGACGACCAGGTTGGAGCGGTAAACATGATTACGCCGGAAAAACGCGCCGCCGCCGCCCGGTTGGTCAAAACCGGCCGCGCCGTGTCGTTGAGCCGCGAGTTCCCGAAAACCCCGGCGGCAAACAATCCCACCCCGGCCATCCACTTCATGAAGCGCGGCGTTAGGGACGAGGGCGGCGGCTCCGCCACCGATTTCTATGGCATCTCCTACCACGGCCAAGCAACCACCCACCTGGATGCTCTATGCCACGTCTGGGACCATAACGGGATGTGGAACGGCCGCAGCGCCGATGACGTCATAACTTTTGACGGCGCTACTTGGGGCTCGGTGGAGCACTGGAAGGAAGGAATCATTACCCGGGGAGTGCTTTTGGACGTTCCCAAGTTCCGGGGGCAGCCCTTCGTGAAATTGAACGAGCCCATCCACGGATGGGACCTGGAAGACGTCGCCAAATCTCAAGGGGTAACCATGGAGCCAGGTGACGCGTTGATCGTCTACGGCGGCCGGGACGCTTGGAACGAGGTCAATCCACAATGGGGGTCCCTACCGGAGCCCGGCCAGCCCCGCCAACGAGCGGGCCTGCATGCTTCATGCCTTAAGTTCATCCGGGAGTCGGACTGCTCCTTGCTGGTCTGGGACATGATGGACTTCGAGCCCAACGGCTACGACATACCCTGGTCGGTGCACGGCTCGATCTTTGCCTACGGCATCGGTCTGCTGGACAACGCGCTGCTGCAGCCACTAGCCGAGGCCTGCGCCGAGGAGGGCCGTTACGAATTCATGCTCACCGTCAACCCGCTTCGGGTCGTGGGAGGAACCGGCTCCCCGGTCAACCCAATAGCGCTGTTTTAGGTCAGATTCGCCCCGGCATGATTATTTCTCCCGGTATCGTTAGGCCCACGCTTCCCGGTGTAAAACTCCCGCCGGACCAAGAAAAAAGCAGAAGCTAAATCGCCTCTGCTTAACTTTTCCCTATTCGAACCTGCGGCTTCGATGGCCGCAGGCACTAGCCAGTCAAACGGCCTGTTACTCCATCTGCCGCAAACGGGGATCCAAAGTGTCACGGAGCCAGTCGCCTAACAGGTTCAGGGACACCACCGTAATCATTATCGCCAATCCATCGTTGTCTACCCTGATAGGCAGTCAGATAGTCTTCGATGTGGGATGTGGTGATTTGTCCGACCGGAGGCCACCGCTGTTCCTCGGCGTAGTCGGACAAGAAGGCTGGAGCCCTCTCCAAAACTTCGAGGTAAGACGGCGCATACGGGTTACTGGCCCGAAGGCTGATTAAGAGGCCTTTCGCGGCTTCGCGAATTGGAAAAAGACTGAGTCCTGAAGCCTGGTTGATGACCATTTTTCCGTTGCGACCGGTGCTTTAAGGCCATCGTTTTGTACCTGAATCGCCACTTTGGTGGGCCTGGATGGACTCGAACCATCGACCTCGGTCTTATCAGGACCGCGCTCTAGCCGCCTGAGCTACAGGCCCAGTCAGGGGCGATACAACCTAAATTATAGCTACTGCCCACTCAGGTAGCAAGGAACGGGATCCTTTCACTGCTTACTAGACCGTTAATACGGTACCGATGCCAGATGGCCCCGGTCGAAACGCCTAAGCTGGGCCGGGTCCAGATACATTTTCGCCGCCGCCGTCGTCATGAGGCACGTAAACGTCGCGGGCCGGCCGCCGCCGGCGTCGTCGCATGGCAGCTCCGCCGTTGGGATGCGCGGCCTGGCGGTAGCCAGGTAATTGGGGCGGGCCGTTGACTGCCCAGTCCTTCGGGAACTCCAGGGTCCGCATCGGGTAGTTGATGACGATGCCTTCGGTTCTGAAACGCTGGTGCAAGCGCTGTATCAGAGCCGTCTGCAGTTCAAAGCCGGCCAATCTGTCTCTAGCCTGAACGAACAGCCAAAAATTCACGTTGGAATCCCCGAAGTTGTCGAAGCCGAACCAACCGCCATACTCCTTCACAGCAGAGGGCTCGGCCTCCAGAACCTCGCCCATCACCTCCCGGCAAACCTCTTCCACCCGGTAAAGATCGGTATCGTAGCTGACACCGCAAGGTAGGTAAACGTTTACCGCCGGTATGGGCCTTTGGTAATTGGTGATGATAGTCTCGGCAAACTTGCTGTTGGGCACCACCACCAGGTTGTTGCCCCAGGTGCGTACCCGTGTGCTGCGCCAGCCAACTTCAACCACGTAGCCCGCGATGCTTCCTTCAAGCTGAACGTAATCCCCCGGACTGACGACCCCCTCCGTCATGACATAGGTCCCGGCAAACAGATTGGCCAGCGTGGGCTGAATCGCCAGGGCTACCGCTAGACCTCCCAATCCCAAACCGGCGATCAAGGGACTGATGCTTATTCCCAGCAGGTCCAAGATGAGCAGGCCGCCAATACCGTAGATCAAAGCCACGGCGCCACGCCGCAACAACGGGATCAGCTTGACGTCGATCACTTGCTGGGTGTGCGATGCTAAGTTTTCCAAATACCAGTCGATTCCCCGGGATAAAACACCAACCAACGCAAAAATGCCGAGAACGATGCCCAGAAGGCCGGATACCTTGTCCGCAGCCCCATGTTGAGAGTCGGTCAATTCAAACGGCGTGGTTACGGCGAGATAAGACCCAAGAACCAATATTCCCAGGGTCAGAGGCCAACGGGTGGCGCGCATCATCCTGGAGGCCAGATCCGAGGAGGTCCATTGAGAGAGGTGGAGGACTAAACGAAATAACAGCTTGTGGAAAACCCAGGCCGACAGCGACGAAACCAGCAGAATTGCTCCGAACATCGCCGGGGCCAACCATACTTGGTCTTCCAATCCAAAAAGAGCCAGGAATGGGTACATCTTGTAATGCTACTCCGGTTAGTAGCGGTCTTCGCTAAGATTAGGCAGAATCAGGTACCAGCCGCACTTCCGATTATATCACCTGGGACCTCCCGCTCCAGGCTTAAACTTAGACCGATTAGACTCCCATTGGGGCATTTTATCCCTCACCATCAACAACTGTTCGCCGGGCCACGGGACTGATTGTTCGGACCCAGTGCAGTTGGAGAGCCGGGCATCCTCCAATACCCGGATCAGCAGAACCTAAAACCGGACGCCCATCAAGTTTGTGAATTAATCGGACAGTTGATGTCAATGGCGGGTGGTTAATCGACCGGCACGGGCGTCTAAGGCTGGGGAAAGGCTTCCGCCCCTAGTAGTGGGACGAACCGGCAGGGACCCAGCACGCGCAACGACAACCCTTCATCCGTGCGGCGAGCCTGGACCAATTCCTGCTGGGACAAGGTCCCTACCGGAATCACCAATCGTCCGCCGATCGCCAGTTGGGAGAGCAAGGATTCGGGCAGTCGAGGCGCCGCGGCAGTTACGATGATGGCATCGTATGGGCCTTTGAAAGGGCAGCCCAGCGAGGAGCCGGCCTGTTGTACTTCCACGTTGCGATAGCCCAACTCTTGAAGCCTCTGGCGAGCCTGTTGCATCAGGGCTGGAACTCTTTCCATGCTAACTACCCGCCCTCTGGGCGTCAGCGCCGAAAGAATCGCTGTTTGATAGCCGCTGCCGGTTCCAATCTCCAGCACTCTGTCTCCGCCGGAGAGCTCCAAGGCCTCGGTCATCATGGCCACGATGTAGGGTTGGGAGATCGTCTGCTCTTCTCCGATACTCAGGGGCAAGTCCAAATAGGCCATGTGGCGGCTGTCCTGAGGTACGAACAGATCCCGGGGCACCTGCTCCATGGCACGTATTACTGTTTCTGACGGTATATTGCGCAGCAATTTACGGAATAGCTCTCGCTTCGGATCAACCTGTCTTCTATCCATGCGGAAAAATCTCACAATATATCCACTATAGCATGAGACATTTTTCCAAACAATTAAGGCACTGCCGGCGAGGCCCAACGACTTGCATGAGTCCTCGCATTGACGTTAATCTATCCCTATGATAGTCTCAAAACGTTGCGGCTTTACTTTATAGGTTTCTATAGGTTTCTATAGGTTTTGATGCTCGAATCACCACAAGAAAAATCCAAATGGCTCACCATGCGCGACGCCTGCCGTCTGTTGGACGTAAATGAGGCTACGCTCCGCCAATGGGCCGATAACGGTCACCTGCGAGTGTACCGGACGCCCGGAGGCCATCGCCGCTTCTTGAGTGAAGATGTGATGTCCTTAACCAACACGGCCCGGACGGACGCCGACCGCGCGCCGGAATACGAGGTGGAAGGGTCGGCGCTACGGCTGATACGCCGGCGTTTGCAGGGGGAGTCCGTGATCCGGCAGCCTTGGTACCAGAGTGTACAGGAGGACGGACGGGACCGGATGCGTCTGTTTGGACGCCGGATGCTCACTCTGCTGGTTCACGAGCCTCAAGTTCGCCGCCAACGCCAGGAAGCTCTGGCCGAGTCTAATGTGTTAGGCCGGGAATACGGCGCCGAAATGTCGGAGAAGGGGGTTTCTCTAAAGGACACCCTGGAAGCTTTGGTGTTCTTTCGTTCCATGGTGCTGGACTCGGCCGACCCTAAGTCCTGGAGCCACATTCTAGAGCTCGCCGACCGGGTCATGGTGGGAGTCGCCGAATCTTACGAGAACCAATCGGTTCCAACAGGATAAGGGCCTTAATTTCTCTCAGGAACTTAGCTCACGATATTTCGTTCCCCATATCTCCGTTCACCATATTTCAAGGAGGTCTTAACCAAAGCCATGGACCTAACCGACCGGAAGCTGCTTAACATTATTCAGAGCAAATTTCCTCTCGTCGACCGTCCCTACTTGGAACTGGGCAATGAGCTGGGCATCGACGAAGGCGAGATTATAGATAGGCTGGCCGGCTTGAAAAAGAAGAACGTGTTGCGCCAGCTCAGCGCCATCTTCGATACCCGCCGCTTGGGTTACAAAACAACTTTGGTGGCCATGGCCTTTGAACCGGGCCAACTGAATAAGGGCGCCCTGCGCATCAATAAGCATCCTGGTGTCAGCCATAATTATGCCCGGGAAGGCTCTTATTTCAACCTATGGTTCACCCTTGCGGTCCCGCACGACCACGACCTGGAGTCCACCGTGGAACGGATGGGTCAAGATACCAAAGCTCTCAGCTATCGAATGATGCCCACCATCCGTTTCTTCAAGATTGGCGTCAACTTCGACATGGTCAAACAGAAGGGATCGTCCGTCAACTATAGTCCCGACGGCTACTCCGGCTCAGAGAGAACTGGATGGAACGAAGCCGTTCCGATAACAGAAGACGACAAGGCCGCGATTCGAGAACTCCAGGAAGACCTTGCCTTGGTCCCTCGGCCTTTCGACGATATGGCCCAGCGCTTGGGTAAAACTAACGATGAGCTGTTCGCCACAGTCCAGGATTTCCAAGACCGGCGGTTCATGCGCCGCTTCAGCGCGGTCCTACACCATCGGCGCTCCGGATTCAGCGCCAACGCCATGATTGTGTGGAAGGTGCCCGAAGAGCGGTCCGAAGAGGTTGGCATGGCCATGGCCCAAAACAGCGCCGTTACCCACTGCTACGAAAGACCCACCTTCCCTGACTGGCCCTACACTCATTTCACCATGGTCCACGCCACCTCAACCGAGGGTTGTGAGGAGATTGAGCGGGAGATCAGCGAGGCCACCGGAATCACCGAGCGGTTGCTGCTTTATAGCAGCCGCGAATACAAGAAAACTCGAGTGCGTTACTTCGTGCCCGAGTACGACCAATACCAGGATACCGTGAAATCCGCCCCCGCTCCCCTGGCGCAAAGAGGTTAGAACGTGCCGGCCTACTATCCCGTTTATCTAAATCTGACCGGCAAGAAGTGCCTCGTATTCGGCGGCGGCCCCATCGCCGAGGATAAAATCGCCAAATTGCAGAGCACCGGGGCCCAAGTCACAATAGTCAGCCCAACGGTTACACCAAACCTTCAAGCCTGGGCCCATAGGGGCGACTTCCAATGGCAGCCCCGTGAATACCAAGCCGGGGATATGGAGGGCGCTTTCCTGAGCATCGCCGCCACCAACGATAGGCAAGTGAACCACGAAATATTCCAAGAAGCTGAACGTCTGGGTGTCCTGATGAACGTGGTGGACGCCCCGGAACAGTGCACCTTCATCGCTCCCGCCATCGTGCAGCGCGGTCAGGTTACTCTGGCCATTTCCACCGGGGGCGCCAGCCCGGCCCTTGCCCGCAAACTGCGGGAGGCCCTGACCGAAGACGCAGTGCTGGAGTGGGCTGACCTGGCCCGTGTGCTCTCCTTGGCCAGGAAAGTAGTGAAAAAGCGGGGGCTGACAGTCGACCCCCAGCGATGGCAGTGTTGTATCACCACCGAATTGCTGCAATTGGCCCAATCAGGTCACGAAGACCAGGCGCTATCAAGCCTCCTCTCCCGCCTGACAGATCCAGACGCGCCGGGATTATGCCAGAACCTCGAAAGCTGCAGCGCCAAGAGATGCCGCGGCCGTTCCGAAGTGCTTTCTGGCATACCCTCCGGCGTATCTACTATGGAACAAGCTTAGTTGGTCTCCAGCAAAGTCATAAAGGTCGGCAGCCGGGGCAGTAAACTGGCATTAATTCAGGCCGATCAGGTGCTCGTCCGGCTTCGTCAGCTATACCCCGATCGGGAATTCGAGGTCGTCACCGTCCGAACACAGGGGGACATCAACAAAGAAGCTTCCCTGCAAGGGATGGGCCTGGGCATCTTTGTCAAAGAGATCGAACGTTTGCTGTTGGACGGCGAATTGGACATGGCGGTCCATAGCCTGAAAGACCTGCCGACCGCCCTTCCCGATGGCCTAGTCCTGGGAGCCATGCTACGCCGGGAAGACCCACGTGACGTCCTGGTGAACCGCTGGAACTGCCCGTTGGCCCAATTGCCCGAAGGGGCCCGCATCGGCACCAGCAGTCCCCGGCGCCGTGTGTTGCTGAATACCTTGTGCCCTCAGGCCACCGTCCTACCCATCCGGGGCAACGTAGACACCAGGCTCGGTAAAGCCCGGGGAGACGACTACGACGGCGCCGTTCTGGCCGCGGCCGGTCTGATCCGGTTGGGTTTGACCGAGCACATCTCCGAATATCTGTCTCCCCAACGGTTCGTGCCACCACCCGGCCAGGGGGTTCTGGCAGTGGAGATACGCGCCGAAGACTACCGCATGCAGGATATGCTACGCGCCATAGAGCACACCACCACTCGGCTGGCGGTCACCGCAGAACGGGCATTTTTGGAAAAATTGGGGGGCGGTTGCCAGTTACCCATGGGCGCTTACGCCAGAGACGAGGGAGATATTCTCTACATGACCATCTTCCTCAGCTCGCCCGATGGCAAAAAAGCCTTTCGCGCCAAGATCGACGGCCTAACCATGGACCCACTGCAATTGGCCACCGACGCCTATCTGGCCGTGGTGGAGCGCGGCGGCGGACCGCTTTTGGAGATCGAATGGTCCGAAGTAGAACCCTAGGGCAAGCGTTATCCCTTCCCCCTCGATGGGGGAAGGTTAGGATGGGGGTGAAACAGCCTACGTCAATTCTCTTTCTTTGGGAGAGAGAAGGCAGTCTAGCCCCTTTTCGGAGGCTTGAAAATTTCGACTAAGTCACCCGGGAAAGTATATCTGGTGGGCGCCGGTCCCGGCGACCCTGGTCTGATCACGCTGAAGGGTTTGCGCTGCCTGGAGCAAGCCCAGGTGGTGATCTACGACCGGTTGCTGGACCCGTCTTTGCTAGAGTCGGCCCCCGCTTCGGCCGAGCGGATCTTCGTGGGCAAGGAACGGGGCCGCCAGGAGCTGAAACAAGACCAGATCAACGATCTGCTGATCGACCGGGCGTCCGAGGGAAAAGTTGTCGTACGCCTCAAGGGCGGCGATCCCTTCGTCTTTGGCCGGGGAGGAGAAGAAGCCCTAGCCTTAACCGAAAAAGACATTCCATTCGAGGTGGTGCCCGGAATCACGTCGGCCATCGCCGCGGCCGCCTATGCCGGGATCCCTCTGACCCATCGGGGAATATCCACGTGTTTTACCGTGGTCAGCGGTAGCGAAGATCCCGCCAAACCGGAAACCTCGGTTAATTGGCAAGCCCTGGCCCGCACCGGCGGCACCCTAGTGGTGTTGATGGGATGGTCTGCCTTGGAGTCTATCCTAGACACCTTGGGAAAAGAGGGTGTGCCCGCCGATACCCCGGTGGCGTTGGTGCAGTGGGGCACCTGGCCGGCCCAGGCCACCGTCACCGGATGCCTGGAAGACATCTTGGAACGGGGCCGAGAGGCCGGAATCCAACCGCCGGTTGTGGCCGTCATCGGTCCGGTGGTTGCCCTGCGGAAGGAGCTTGCCTGGTTCGACCGCCGGCCGCTGTTCGGCAAGAAGGTGCTCATAACCCGCTCCCGTACCCAGGCTTCAAAGTTCCGGTCGTTATTGGAGGGTTTGGGTGCCCAAACCTTTGAGATTCCAGCCATACAGACGGTGCCCCTGGAAGATTACACCCGACTGGACGAGGCTGTCGCCAAACTCAAGGATTACCGATGGGTGATCTTCGCCAGCAGCAACGCCGTCGAAGCCGTGTTCAGCCGCCTGTACTATCAAGGTCTGGACACCAGGGCCTTAGGAGGCGTTAAGGTGGGCGCGATCGGCCCCGCTACCGCCGATGCTCTGGCCCTCCGGGGTATCGCCGCCGATTTCGTTCCAACACGGCCCATATCCGAAGTCGTTGTCCAAGAGCTGTCAAGTTTTGACTGGACCGGCGTGCCGGTATTGTTGCCGGTGGCGGATATCGGTCGCGACGCGCTGGCCACGGGGCTCACACAGGCCGGGGCTCTGGTGGACCGGATCGACGCCTATCGCACAGTCCCCACCACCGGAGTCGACGCCAAGGCCCGTGAAGCCCTTTCCCAAGGGATGGACGCGGTGACATTCACCAGTTCGTCCACGGTACGCAATCTGGTGGAGATGCTGAACGGTGACCGGGCCGCCCTGGACGCGACCAGCATCGCCTGTATCGGCCCCACCACTGCCGCCACCGCCCGGGAATTGGGCCTGCGGGTCGATCTGGTAGCCGGCGAACACACCGTTGAGGGTCTAGCCAGCGCCCTGGTAACCCATTTTGCCGAAGCCAAAATCGTTCACAAAGGAAGCCCTACAAATGGTTAGCTATCCAGATCTACGATTACGCCGGGTCCGCGAGCACGAACCTCTCCGGAGAATGGTTCGCGAAACCACCCTGTCGCCGTCCAACTTTATCTACCCGATGTTCGTTACCCACGGTCAAGGATTGCGCCAGCCCATAGAACCCATGCCCGGCTGCTTTCACTTCTCCATCGATCAACTGGTACTCGACGTTGCCGAGGCGGCCGCCTTGGGGATTCCCGGCGTGCTGCTCTTTGGATTGCCCGCGGAGAAGGACCCGATGGGCACCGAAGGATACGACCCGGAAGGAATAATCCAGGAAGCGGTCAGGGCCATCAAGAAAGAAGTACCCGGCATGATGGTTATCACCGACGTGTGCATGTGCGAGTACACCGACCACGGCCACTGCGGCATTATCGACAACGGTAAGGTGGACAACGACGCCACGCTGGAATTGCTGGCCAGAACGGCCGTAACACAGGTACAGGCCGGGGCCGACATGGTTGCGCCGTCGGCCATGATGGACGGGCAGGTGAAAGCCATCCGCGACTCCCTGAACGACCACGGTTACGAAGATGTGCCGGTCATGGGTTACGCCGCCAAGTACGCTTCGGCCTTCTACGGACCCTTTCGGGTTGCCGCCGGTTCGACTCCCCAGTTCGGCGACCGGCGCAGCTACCAGATGGACCCGGCCAACGCCCGGGAAGCGATGCGGGAAATTGAAAGCGACATCGCCGAGGGCGCCGACATCGTCATGGTCAAACCGGCCATGTCCTACATGGACGTGATTCGCCGGGCCCGGGAACGCTTCGACCATCCCCTAGCCGCCTACAACGTCAGCGGCGAGTACTCCATGGTCAAGGCCGCCGGGGCCCAAGGTTGGATCGACGAAAAGCGGATCACCTTAGAGATCCTGACCTCCATAAGAAGAGCCGGTGCCGACTTCATCCTCAGCTACCACGCCAAAGAGGTGTCTCAGTGGCTGAGGGACGCGGAGTAAGCTCCCTTTCGCTATGAAGGCGATGCGGTTCCGGCTTTATGATTAATCCTAATTTTCACTCCTACGAGGCAAGCGGCTTTCCGCCAGCTATTTAAAACAGGAACGTAAATGCAACGAACCAAATCAGAAAAACTTTTTGCCAAGGCCCAAAAGTACATCCCCGGCGGGGTCAACTCGCCGGTTCGTTCTTTCCGCGCCGTTGGTGGTACGCCTCCCTTCATAGCCAGGGGCAGCGGTTCCCACATCTGGGATGCCGACGGCAACGAATACATCGACTATCTGGGGTCGTGGGGGCCCTTGGTGTTGGGCCACGCCCATCCGGCCGTGGTGGATGCTCTGATAAAAGCCGCGGAAGGAGGCACCAGTTTCGGCGCGCCGGTGGCCCAAGAGGTGGACCTGGCCCGTCTCATCTGCGCTTCCATGCCTTCGATCGACATGATTCGTTTGGTCAACTCCGGCACGGAAGCCTGCATGAGCGCTATCCGGCTGGCCCGTGCCCATACCGGAAGGGACAAAATCATCAAGTTCGCCGGTTGCTACCACGGCCACGCCGACGGTCTGCTGGTGAAGGCCGGCTCCGGGGCCATGACGCATGGTGTTCCGACCAGCGCCGGTGTTCCCGAGTCTTATGCCAGCGAAACCCTGGTTGCCGATTACAACGATTTATCCTCGGTTGAAGAGGCGTTCGCCGCCTTTCCGGAAGACATCGCGGCGGTCATCGTTGAGCCCGTGGCAGGAAACATGGGGGTGGTCCCACCTGCGCCCGGCTTTCTCCAAGGGTTGCGCCGTATCACCCAGGAGCACAGAGCGTTGCTGATCTTTGACGAGGTTATCACCGGTTTCCGGCTGGAGGCCGGCGGCGCTCAGGCCCGGTTCGGCATAACCCCCGACCTGACAACTCTGGGCAAAATCATCGGCGGCGGTCTTCCGGTGGGGGCTTACGGAGGCAGGCAAGAAATCATGGAGTTGGTGGCCCCTTTGGGGCCCATGTACCAGGCGGGCACTCTGTCCGGCAACCCCTTGGCGGTCGCCGGGGGATTGGCGACCCTGCAAGAGTTAACGCGCCCCGGGACCTACGAAAAGCTGGAGTCCATGGCTGCCCGGTTGACCGAAGGGCTGACTGAAGTCTTCGATCGCAAAGAGGTGCCCTCGACAATAAACCGGGTCGGTTCCATGTTCACCGGGTTCTTCAATGGCGGTCCCGTGGCCAGCCTGACCCAGGTGGAGCAGTCCGACGTTCCAGGCCATGGACGGTTCTTCCACGGCATGTTGGAGAGAGGTGTGTACCTGGCCCCATCCCAGTTTGAAGCCGGATTCGTCTCCCTGGCCCATACTGAAGAGGATATCGACCGGACTGTCGCGGCGGCGGAAGCGGCCCTGGGTTGACAAGATCGGATCAATGACCTCCAGCATATGCTGGCAGGTGCAGTACAAGGAGCCTAGTAAAATAAAAGGGGCTGGTTTTGAACCAGCCCCTACGCTATTTCGGTACCCAGATTGGGCTTACGAACCGTAGCGTGCCGCCGCGTTGGGGTCACTGTATTCCACGTTTTTGGTCGCCCAGAAGGCCGTCGCAACGGCGTCCACCGCCGATACCAGTTCTTCACAAGCAGCCATGTCCACGTTCTGCTTGCAGCGTCCGGCCAGCTTCAACGCGGCGTTAAAGCTACCGTGCAGGTCGAAGCCTGCCGGCATGTTTGGCCAAGCGTAGTCGGCCCAAAGGATGCTCAGTTCCTTCTTGCAAATCTCAGCGTGCTCTTCTTTGACCGTCACGTACCGGGACATCTTGCTGATGAATTCGTGGCGGGCGGCGGCGTCCCCACCAGGACCCGGCGCTTCCAAAGCCTGAATCCGCAATACCATTTTTTGTACCGTCTGCGCGGCTATCTTAGCGGCTATTGGGTCGTATATCCCACAGGGGATATCGCAATGGGCTTGAGCCCTCGGAACCCTCAACCATGTAAGCGGGTTAAACATAGCGTCCTACCTCATGCTGGATTTGGAATCAGGCCAAAGAGTACAAGAAAAAGGGGTGCTCCGCAACCCCCGGCGCACTTAGCCGGGGCCTACCGGCGGCCGGCATTAGCCAAACGCTCTAAGCATAGTTTTGGTGAACCTTGTAACGGAACATTATTGCCGATTATAATAGTGCCTTCCGATGCGGGGATGTCCCCCCTCACGGGTTCGGAATGGCAGGAGGGCTCCGATGGCTACCACCAGCCAATTAAGACTCAAGCACCGCAGCAGAGAGATAACCGAGGGCCCAGACCGGGCCCCTGCCCGGGCCATGCTCAGGGCCATGGGCTTGACCTCCGCCGACATGGACAAACCCTTCGTGGCCGTCGCTAACCTGGCCAGCGACGTCACGCCGTGCAACGTTCATCTGGACCGACTAGCCGACGCCGCCAAGGAAGGGATACGCCAAGCCGACGGAGTGCCCTTCAAGTTCGGGACTATCACCATCAGCGACGGCATCTCCATGGGGACGGAGGGCATGAAGGCTTCCCTGGTCAGCCGGGAAGTCATCGCGGACTCCATCGAGGTCGTTACCTTCGGAGAGCGGATGGACGCCCTCATCACCGTCGCCGGCTGCGACAAAAACATGCCCGGCTGCATGATGGCCATCGCGCGTCTTAACGTCCCTTCGATCTTTGTCTATGGCGGCACCATCATGGCCGGTAACTACCTGGGCGAGGACGTAAATATCCAAGATGTCTTCGAGGCGGTAGGCGCTTACGCCACCGGCGACATGACTCTGGATCAACTCCACGATTTGGAATGCGCCGCTTGCCCCGGCGAGGGCTCATGCGCCGGTTTATTTACCGCCAACACCATGTCCACCGCCATCGAGGTCATGGGCATGTCTCTACCCGGTGACGCTTCCATCCCGGCCACCGACCCCCGTAAAAAAGCTGAAACCCGCTTGGCCGGGCAAACCTTGATGCGGCTCTTGGAAGAAGACCTCCGGCCCAGGGACATACTCACCCGCCAAGCATTCGAGAACGCCATCACTGTAGTGGTGTCCATGGGTGGTTCCACCAACTCGGTACTGCACTTGATGGCCATCGCCCACGAGGCTCAAGTTGACCTAAGCTTGCAAGACTTCGACCGTATCAGCCGCAGCACCCCATATATTGCCGACATGCGCCCGGCCGGCCGGTTCGTCATGGCGGACTTAGACGGCTACGGCGGAGTGTCTCTGGTTATGAAACGGCTGCTCAATGCCGGCCTGCTGCACGGCGACGCGATGACCGTGACCGGCAAGACGCTTCAACAAAACATCGAGGGCATAAAGACGGTGGACGACCAACCAGTGGTGGTGCCCATAGACCAACCTCGGAGCCCCACCGGGGGTCTGGCGATACTCTACGGCAACCTGGCTCCCGAAGGGGCGGTCATCAAGGTGGCCGGGCACCAGGAAAGGGTCTATGAGGGCCCGGCCCGGGTCTTCGACCAAGAGCAGGCCGCTTTCCAAGCCATCCAACGGCGAGAGATCAAGTCCGGGGATATCGTGGTTATCCGCTACGAAGGCCCCAAAGGCGGCCCCGGCATGCAGGAGATGCTGGCGGTTACCGGCGCTTTGATCGGTCAGGGGTTGGGTGACGAGGTCGCTCTTGTTACCGACGGGCGGTTCTCCGGCGCATCCCACGGTCCCATGGTGGGTCACGTCACGCCCGAAGCAGCAGTCGGCGGCCCCATCGGCTTGTTGCAGGAAGGAGACATCATAACTTTGGATATACCGGCCCGGAGCCTGAATGTAAAGCTAACCGAAGAGGAGTTCACCGGCCGGCGGGCAAAATTCCAGCCGATTCCCCCAAACTACACGTCTGGTGTTCTTGCCAAGTACGCTAAACTGGTTTCTTCCGCCTCCCAAGGCGCGGTTACCGGATAATCTCAATCGAGATCAAGGGGCTCAAGTTCATATTCGGCGAGGTTCACCGCCTTTAAGGTTACCGTGAACTCTCCACCGGGCAAAGTGAGGAAACATGGACTACGATTCTGAAGCAATCAGGCGCCACCGGGACAGCCGGGGCAAGGTCAGTATCGCCCCAAAGATGTCGGTGGAAACGATGGAGGACCTGTCCATTGCCTACACGCCCGGCGTCGCCGCGGTGAGTATGGCCATAGCCAATGACAAGTCGGAATCCTACAACCTGACCAACCGGGCCAACATGGTGGCCGTGGTCAGTGATGGCTCAGCCGTCTTGGGACTGGGCAATGTGGGACCCGAGGCGGCCATGCCGGTTATGGAAGGCAAATCCATTCTGTTTAAAGGCCTGGCCGATATAGACGCGTTCCCCATATGCCTAGCAACCCAAGACGCCGGGGAGATTATCCAGACCGTCAGAAACCTTGCTCCCACCTTCGGGGGTATCAACTTGGAAGATATTGCCGCCCCCCGGTGTTTCGAGATCGAAGATAGCCTGCAGGACCTGGGAATACCGGTGTTCCACGACGATCAGCACGGTACCTCGATCGCGGTATTGGCTGCGTTGATCAACGCCGTAGAATTGACCGGCAAAAAAATCGAAGACGCCAAGTTCGTATTCTGCGGCGCCGGCGCCGGTGGCATCGCCAGCACCAAGCTCTTGTTGGACCACGGCGCAAAAAACGTTACCCTGGTTGACAGTACCGGGATCATCCACCGGGGCCGAACCGACCTGACCCCCATGAAGTTGTCTATGTTGTCCGTGACCAATCCGGACGACATCCAGGGCGGCCTTGCCGAAGCAATGAAAGGCGCCGATGTGTTCGTCGGGCTTGCGGTTGCCGGGGCGTTGACACCCCAAATGGTTAGTTCAATGGCCAAAGACTCCATCGTCTTCGCCATGGCCAACCCGATTCCCGAGATAATGCCCGACTTAGCCAGCGCCGCCGGAGCCGCGATCGTTGGCACCGGGCGGAGCGATTTTCCAAATCAAATCAACAATAGCTTGGTGTTCCCTGGCGTGTTCAGGGGCGCTCTGGATATAAAAGCTACCCGGATAACCACTGGAATGAAGCTGGCCGCCGCCCAGGCACTGGCAGCCTTGATCGAAGAGCCGACCAAGGAATGTGTAATTCCATGGTCGTTGGACCGTAATGTAAGCCCGGCGGTAGCCCAGGCCACGGCCTCGGCTTGGACGGCAGAAAATCCAAGGTAACCTGATACCCCCGGTTCTCAAGGTTATAAGAGTGAAGCAGCCCCCATTTTAAGGGGGCTGCTTTATTATCTAGCCGAATCAGCTTTAAATAAGAGAGACTCGCGTCATCCTCTTGAATCCTCTTAAGATGATTGTGATACTTTAGTATGAATTTGGTATGACATTAAGGTGGCATCATGGCCAAAATCGCGATCAGCCTACCAGAGGAAACGCTACAATCGGTTGAGAAACAGCGGCTGGCCACCGGGCTGAGCCGTAGCGAGTTTTTCCGGAGGGTGGTGGAAGAATACCTGCGCCTGGTAAAAGAACGGGAAGACGTTGAGCAGTACATCCAAGGCTATTTAAAATACCCGGAAAAGAAGGAGGAGATTGCCCTTGCTGAGGCTAACCTACGATACGCCTTCGACGATGAATCTTGGGAAGATGATTGGGAAGAAGCGTCTAAGAAATGAACCGTCCCGCTAGGCCTCAAAATCAAGTCCGGAGCCCCAAATGCCCCCGCCCGTAACCGTCGAGATACTAGACCGCATGCGTCCCAACCTGGCGTCGCTGGTTATGGAGCGCACCAGGCGGTTGCCGGGAATGGTCTATTGCGATCTGCGCCTCCAGGTTAAGGAGGAGAAGAGCGCCGTGGCGGAGAACGGCAACGCCAAGGCCAGCGGCGAGGATTATGTGTTCGATTTCGGCGTCCGGGTGATCGCCGGAGCCAGGCTCAGCGCGCCGGGTTACTTCGGGAGAGTATTGGGGGCAGCCGACACGGCGAACATCGAGGAAGTGGTCTGGGACGGCATCCGCCAGGCCCATCAGCGGGCCAGAACCAACGCCCGCCTCAAGTCGCAGGCCAAGGGACGATTTAGCAGTTTGGGCGGCAGTTTAGGGGGAACGGACCTAGCTCCGGTCGCCGTTGTTCAGGACTCGGTTCCGGCCACGTACACCGTAGATCCTCGTGGCCTACCCTTGTCTGAGACAGTCAGCATGGCGGTGGAAGGGTGCAAAGCGGCCCAAGGTCAGAGCGGCAACATCGCTTACGCCGCCGCTTCGACCAGCACTTTCCTGCTCCGGGAGTTGTTTCTCAGCTCCGACGGGGCGGACATCGACCAGTCCTTCGCTCAAACCGAGGGGTTCGCCATCGTCATCTGCGGGAGCGAGCACGGTAATTTCGAGCATTACGATTTCACCGGGCACCAGCGGGGTTGGGAGGTCCTTACCGACGGGTATGACAACGGTCCCATCATGCTGCCGAACTTCATCGACTTCTGCTCCAACTTAGGCGTCGATGCCGCCGAAGTGGCCGCCGCGCCGCCATTGAAGCCTCCCGGTCACGACGTCGTGGTGGTCACCAACCCCCACTTCAACACCCTGCTGGTCCACGAGGTTGTGGGGCATCCGTCGGAACTGGACCGCGCCCTGAAGTACGAAACAGCCTATGCCGGCCGCTCATGGTTCCTGAAGAACCTAGAAGAGAACCAACTCGGCCGGCAGATCGCCTCGCCATTGGTCTCTGCCTA
>Ga0209445_1000472_pt1 | contig 22887 bp, 15 predicted proteins | sample MarorgKNORR_S2LV_4_FD_188223 | JGI IMG/M metagenome (GOLD analysis project Ga0209445, IMG submission 188223) | Marine microbial communities from the Southern Atlantic Ocean, analyzing organic carbon cycling - NADW_A/KNORR_S2/LV (SPAdes) (version 2) | ecosystem: Environmental > Aquatic > Marine >... | reverse complement strand
ATGAAAGCGATATTGTGTAAAGAGTTTGCTCCCATTTCTGAGCTTGTTTGGGAGGATGTTTCTGATCCGGTCGCGAGACCAAACGAGGTTGTCATAGACGTAAAGGCCGCCGGACTAAACTACCCCGACAGCCTAATAGTTCAGGGTTTGTATCAGTTTAAGCCAGACTTACCCTTTTCTCCCGGACATGAGGGTGCGGGGGTTATAAGCGCTGTTGGGAGCGAGGTTTCTTCTTTTAAGGTTGGCGACAACGTAGCTTTTTTTAAGGGGTTCGGTGCTTTTGCAGAAAAAATAGTTGTTCACGAAACCCTTGCTCTTCCAATCCCAAATTCTTTTCCTCACTATATTGCTGCGGGGGTTTTTATGGCCTACGGAACAAGTTTACACGCCCTACTACAAAGAGCAAACATTAGTGAAAAAGATGAGGTGTTGGTTTTGGGCGCTGCGGGGGGCGTTGGTTTGGCCGCAGTAGATCTTGCCAAGGCCTATGGGGCTCGGGTTGTTGCTGCGGTTTCTACAAAAGAAAAGGCTGAGGTTTGTGTTGGGTATGGCGCAGATGACGTGGTTGTTTATGGAGAAAAAAAACTAAACAAAGATGCACAGAGGTCTTTTACAAAAGAACTAAAATCTAAAAGTGTTTTGGGTGGATATTCTATTATATATGACCCTGTTGGGGATTGCTTTGCTGAGCCGGCCCTAAGGTCTATCGGTTGGGGCGGAACCTACCTTGTGGTTGGTTTTGCTGCAGGGAAAATCCCATCTTTTCCTATCAACTTAATGTTGTTAAAGGGTTGTGCTGTTTCGGGTGTTTTTATTGGCCGCTTTCAACAGGAAGAGCCATCTGTTCAAGAAAAAAACCTAAAAACCATTGGCTCTTTCTTGGCTGAGGGGAAAATTAACCCCTTTATATCTAAAACTGTTCCCATGAAAGACGCCGCATCTTCTATTCAAGACATTGCGCAGCGCAAGGTTGTGGGTAAGGTTGTTTTTTTAAACGACTAGCACGTGGTCGGGTAGAAAAGGCTTAGCGGTATTCTTTTGGCAACATATTGCTAATTGCGTTCATGGTTTTTTTTGTGAGCTCGTCTAACTTTTTCATGTCTTCTTTTTTAGTAAAAATAGGGTTTCCAAAAACAATGTTAATGTTTGCTTTTTTAAGTCTTTTTAGTGCGGGAAAAACTTTCTCTGTTCCGCTTATAGCCACCGGCACTATTGGAATTTCATGGTGAGCGGCAAAAAACGATGCTCCGTTTTTAGCTTTTTTTAGTTTTTTTCCAATTGCCGTTCCCTCCGGGAAAATACAAACTATTTCTTTTTTCTGAATTTGCTTGTGAACCGCTTTAATAGTGGAGGGTTGTAGGTTTTTTCTATTAACCAACAAAACCCCGTAAGATCGCGGCGCCCAAGACTTATACCACCTAATGGGGGATTGATCTTTGGCCATTAAAAACGTGATCGGCTTTTTAACTGCGCCCGCAAGAGGAAAGGGGTCTATGTCGTCTATGTGGTTTGGGGCTAAAATATATGGGCCGCGCTTTGGTAGGTTGTGTTTGCCTTTAACGTTCATTTTAACCAAAACAAAACAAACAATAGCTGACACATAACCCAAAAAGACTCTTATTGCTTTGTTTCTTGGTTGAGATTTTTTCACAAGAAAAAATTAAAAAGGAAGGTCGTCTTCTGTAACCTGGCTTGTGTTTTCTTCTGAGGTTTTTGGTGTTTGGTCCATACCGCCAGACCTGTCGTGGTGTGCGCTGTCTCCACCACCACCTAAAATTTGAATTCCGCCATAGTTGTTTGCGATAACCCCCGTTGAGTATCTGTCGTTTCCGTCTTTGTCTTGCCACTTATCTGTTTTCAAAGAGCCCTCAACATAAACCAAGCTTCCTTTTTTGATATACGGCTGAACATATTTTTCTGCTGTGGCGCCAAAAACGGTACACCTTGTCCATTCAGTTCTTTCTTGAACCTCTCCGTCTTTGTTTTTCCAGCTTTCGTTGGTAGCCACGCTAAATGTTGCTATGGCTTTTCCGTCGCCCGAAAACCTAATTTCTGGGTCTTGGCCCAGCCTGCCAATTAGTGTTACTTTGTTTACTGTTCCTTTTGCCATTTTTTTTCCTTTATTCTGTTCTAATTAAAATTTAACTCATTATATATAATATCAACACGTCTTTTAAATTTACTGTCCTTTTTTAATAGCCCTGCAACCTTTTTGTGTGAGTGCATAATGGTTGTGTGGTCTCTTCCTCCGAGGTGTAATCCTATTGCGTTTAGCGGCATGTCTAAAACCTCTCTGGCTAAATATGCAGCAACATGTCTTGCTTCTGCTATGTTTTTTCTTCTAGATTGGCCAACAAGTTCTTCTTGGCTCACCGCAAAAACACTGCACACGCCACTTACGACGTCTTGCATTGTTGCCTGCCCATACCCCTGGTCTCCAAGCCTCTCTCTAATAATAGACTCAACGAGCGCCTCACTAATTTCTTCTCCAGAAAACGTTGCGTGAGCAAATATTTTTGTGACACAACTTTCGAGATCTCTAATGTTTGTTCTAACGTGTGATGCTATTTTTTCTAAAAATTCGCTTGGAATTTTAACACCATTTTGTTGTGACTTTTTTGACAAAATAGCTACTCTGGTTTCAAAGTCTGGTGGTTGTATGTCGGCGTGCAGGCCAGACTCAAACCTAGAAAGAAGCCTGTCTTGAAGACCAACCATTTCGCCGGGGTATCTGTCTGCTGTCATGACAATTTGTTTCCCCGCCGTAAAGAGGTCATTAAAGGTGTGAAAAAACTGTTCCTGAGTTTGTTCTTTGCCTTGAAAAAACTGTATATCATCAATAAGTAAAACGTCCGCCTTTCTATAAACCTTGGAAAAATCCATTGATTTGTTTTCTTGTATGCTTGCAATAAAGTCGTTTGTAAATTTTTCTGACGAAGCCAAAACAACATTTAGTTGTTTTTTTCCTTTAATAAGGGCGTTGGCTATAGATTGGAGCAGGTGCGTTTTCCCCAAACCAACCCCACCATAAATAATAAGGGGGTTAAAATCGCTGGACCCCGGGTTTTTGGAAACGTTAAGTGCTGCATTTTTTGCAAAAATATTGTTTTGTCCTTCTATAAAAGACTCAAAGGTGTTTCCGGGGTTAATGTTGTGCCTTCTTCCCGCGTTGCTCTGTTTGATGGGTTCGCTGTTTGCTAGGTTGGTTGCAACAACGTTTTGTTCGGACTGTGGGGCAATGGCCACCCTTAGATCAATTTTTGGTTCTTGCTCTCTTAAAGAAGAAACAATTAAGTCTTGGTAGTTATTAATAATCCAGTCGTGTGCAAATTGGTTTGGTGCTTCTAATATAAAAATATTGTTTGTAGCGCCAACGGGCGAAAGGGTTTCAATCCATGCCTCATAGCCATGATCGGGAAGAACCTGCTTTAGGCTCTCTTTTGTTTTTTTCCAAACTTTTTTATAATCCATAGTTATCCACAAGTTATTAACAAAAAAAATAAATTCTATTCTATTAGATTAACATTCTTTTTTACCTATAACCAGCACTTTTCTTTCTTTTCGCTGTTTTTGGCGATAGTTTTTATTGTTTCACAAACAATAATATTGGGCTATATTTCGGCAACAAAGCATTATGAAAAGAACATATCAACCTAGCAATAGGAAAAGAAAAAACAAGCACGGCTTTATGGAAAGAAACTCCAACGTGGGCGGGAAAAAGGTTTTAGCTGCAAGAAGAAAAAAGGGTCGTAAAAAACTAACTGTTTCTTCGTAGTATGAATCAAAAAACGCTCATTGGTTTTATTTTAATCGGAGCAATCCTTTTATTTTGGCCAACATATCTTGATATTATTTCACCCAAACCTCAACAAACAGAAGATCTTTCTCCCTCTGAAGAGGTCGCAATTGAAACCAAAACGAACCAATCCGTCACGCCCTACGTAGAAAAAGAGGTTAACTCTAATATTTCACAACAAAGCATTTTTACCGTTGAAACACCCCTTTTCACGGCCGGTGTTAGTAATAAAAATGGTGGTTCTTTGGATTCTTTTTTGGTTACAAAACACCTTAAAAAAGAAGAAGAAACCCTCAACCTAATAGACGGGGAAAACAAAAACAATCTTCTCGTTTCTTATATTAACCAGTTTGGCGAAGAAGTATTTTTAAACGGGTTTTGGGCTGAACAAAATTTAACGGAGTCCAACGCCGTTGTTTCTAGTGAAAACAGTTCTGTTGTTCTTAGCGCAGAAAACCCAACAATAACTCTTTCTTATTTTTTGACAACCGGCGACAACAAAACTATTAACAAGGATCTTACTTTTTCTTATGACAGCTATGAGGTTGTTGTTAATACAAACCTTAGGGAGTTAAAGGGCGACATTTTAGATGGAAACTTTAGGCTAGACTGGGTTGGCGGCCTTCCGCTTACAGAGCCCTCACAAGACGGAATGTTTCTTGAGGGTTTAGTGGGTCAGGGTGGTGACATAGAGTCTTACAGGGCTGGATCTACTGGAATTTTTGGCTCATCTTCGGAAACAATAGAGCGCTCCTCAAAGCAGTATACGGGTGCTGCTGATTTTGCGGGCTATAGAACAAAATATTTTGGTGTCTTTTTTGTTCCACAAAAAACGGGCTTTGTGGAACTTGCTAAATATTCTTCTGGGGGAAGGGTGGCTGTTGATATTGTAACAAGCCAAAGTATAAACTTTGAAAAAACTATTTTATTTTTTGGACCACTAGAGTATGGAGAAATTAGCGGTCTTGGCGTTGGTATTGAGGAAAAAATACTTGGTTGGCAGTGGCTGTCTTCTGTTTCTTGGTTGGTTTATAGTATTATGATTTTTATGTATGGCCTAATACCAAACTATGGGGTTGTGGTGGTTCTTTTTGCGGTCCTTATTAAAACAGTTACATACCCGTTAATGGCTAAACAGTTGAGATCTTCAAAAAAGATGCAGGAAATAAACCCCCTATTAAGTAAAATAAAAATTAAATATAAAAGCAACCCCACCCTTCAGCAACAAAAGATTGCGGCCCTTTTTCAAGAAAATAAAATTAACCCTCTCGCTGGGTGTTTGCCAATGTTAATACAAATGCCCATTTTAATGTCCGTATTTATGGTGTTTAGAAACACAATTGAATTTCGAGGAGAGTCTTTTGTTTTTTGGATTAAAGACCTTTCTGCCGCAGATACGTTATTTTTTGTTGGCGAAATACCTTTTAATGTTTTGCCGTTTTTAATGTCCGCGTCCATGTATTACACCATGCAGGCTGGAATGTCTAATCAGCCTTCCGGTGGAGACCCGGCGCAAGAAGCTACCCAAAAAATGATGAAATATATGTTTCCCGGAATGATGTTTTTCCTTTTTTACAGCTTTCCGTCTGGATTAAATCTTTATTATTTGTGTTTTAATATTATGCAAATTGCTCAGCAAAAAATGATTAATAAAGAGGCTTAAGCGGGGTAGCCCCCGTCTATAAAAAACATGGGCACAGTAGTTGCGTGTTCAACCCCTTTTGGCTCTAGTGGAATTGCTGTTGTGCGCCTTACTGGAAAAGAGTCTCACAAAATAACTTCTTCTCTTCTTAAAAAACCCTTAAACAAAAAAATTCACAACTCCCCCGTTCTTTGTGCTTTGGCTGATGTAGACGGCTCTGTTTTTGATGAAGCTGTTATTAATTTTCTTTTTGGTCCTAACACCTATACGGGAGAAAACCTTGTAGAAATCAACCTGCATGGAAATCCTGTTATTGTACAAAAAACCGTTGATTTGTGTTGTTCTTTTGGTGCAAAGGTTGCGCCCGGAGGAGAGTTTACAAAAAGGGCTTATATAAACGGAAAGCTAGATATGTCTCAGGCGGAGTCTGTTGCATCTCTTATTTCTTCAAAGTCTATTTTGGGGGCCAAGCTAAGCTATAAAAACCTAAGGGGCTCTTTGCTTGAAAACATTCTTTCTATTAAAAACAAAATTATTTCTACAATAGGTCAGATTGAGTTTAATTTAGATATCTCGGAAGAAGACCTTCAACCAAACCTTATTTCTGATGCTGTGGCTGTGGTTGGTGGGTGTATTACAAACCTATCCTCTGCCATGGAAAGCTTTAGATCTGTAAATGTCTTAACGTCTGGCGCAAGCGTGGTTCTTGCTGGACCAACAAATGCAGGAAAATCAACCCTATTTAATACCTTGTTACAAAAAGATAGGGCTATTGTTAGTAGCGTTGCTGGAACTACAAGAGATGTTTTAGAAAACACAATAAACATTGGTGGCGTCCCCTTTGTTCTGAAAGACACTGCCGGTATTAGAAAAGCAAAAAACTCTGTTGAAAAAATTGGGGTTAAAAAAAGCAGTGAAGAAATTTCTTCCGCCGATTTGGTGTTGTATCTTGGCCCTCCCGGGTCTGTTTTGTCGTCAGAAAATAAAAACGTTCTTTATGTTTTTAACAAAAAAGACATAAAGAGCGGTGGCTCTAATTATGATATTTCTGTTTCTGCTCTCAAAAATCAAAATATTGATTTATTAAAAAAGCTTATATTAAAAACTGTTTCTTCTGACTTTTCTGATTTTGGGTTTATTATAACCTCACAAAGACAGTTTTCCTGTTTAGAAAAAACTGAAAAACACTTATGCGTTGCAAGGGAATCTTTAAAAAAATCGGGTGAATTAGAGTTGGTTGTGGAAGATTTAAATTTTGCTCTATCCTTTTTAGATGAAATAACAAACAAAACCACAAAAGACGATGTGTTGGATAGCGTTTTTTCTTCGTTTTGTGTTGGAAAATAGTTTCACGTGAAACGGCAAAAAAACAAGTGTGATTTGGTTGTTGTTGGGGGTGGACATGCGGGTATTGAAGCCGCCCTTATTGCACATAAGTTGGGGGTTGATGTTATTTTAGTTTCTATGGACGCCCTAGCAATAGGAAGAATGTCTTGTAACCCGGCAATTGGGGGCCTAGCAAAAGGACAGATGGTTCGCGAGTTAGATGTTTTGGGTGGTGTTATGGGGTTTTTTGCAGACCAGGCAACCCTACAAAGCAAAACCTTAAATCTTTCTAAGGGTCGATCTGTTTGGTCTCCCCGCTCTCAAATAGATAAAATTAAATATGAAAAGGTTGCTCAAAAACATATGGGGTCTGTTGGGCTTACCGTTTTTGAGGGTGAAGTTGTTAAAATAAAAGAGGTGGGTGGGGCTGTTTCTTCTGTTGTTTTTTCTGATGGGTTTGAGCTTTTCTGTCGCTCGGCCATTTTAACCTGTGGAACATTCTTAAATGGACTAATACATATTGGTGAAAAAAAGATTAAAGCTGGTAGGTTAGATGAAAAAAGATCTGAAGGAGTTACAGAATCTTTATCTTCTCTAGGGTTTAGTGCGGGAAGATTAAAAACTGGAACGCCCCCAAGAATAAAAAAATCTTCGGTTGACTGGTCTGTTGGTTTGGCGGGATATGGAGATAAAAACCCTAAAGCTCTTTCTTATAAAACCAAAAACTTCTCCCCAAAAGATGAGCCCTGCTTTGCCTTTAGAACAAACAAAAAAACCCACGAACTAATACTAAAAAATCTTTCAAAGTCTGCTATATATTCTGGAAAAACCATGGCAACCGGGCCAAGATATTGTCCCTCTATAGAGGATAAGGTTTATAAATTTTCTCAAAACCCAAGTCACGTTTTACAGTTAGAGCCGGAGTGGACAAACTCAAAACAAATTTATGTAAACGGTTTTTCAACAAGCCTGCCAGAAGACGTTCAGCTTAATTGTTTACAAACCGTAGAGGGTTTAGAATCTGTAGAATTTTTGAGGCCTGGGTATGCTATAGAATATGACTTCTTTTTTCCATCTCAACTAAAAAGAACCCTAGAAACTAAGGGGGTTTCTAGTCTCTTTTTTGCAGGACAAATAAATGGAACCTCCGGGTATGAAGAGGCTTCTGCACAGGGGCTTTTAGCTGGAATTAATGCTGCACAAAAAATATTAGACGGGCCTCCCCTTCTTTTAAAAAGAAATGATGCCTATATTGGGGTTCTTATTGATGATTTGGTTTTAAAAGACACAAATGAACCTTATAGAATGTTTACTTCTCGGGCAGAATATAGACTTCAACTTAGGGCTTCAAATGCAGATCAAAGACTTTTAGAATATTCAAAAAACTTAAACCTTTTAGACCCAAATCTTTTATGTTCTTTGGATAAAAAAAACAAAAAAACATCAAGCATTGTAACTTATTTAGAAAAAGAAAATATTTCTCCAAAAGAAATTAATAAAACACTTCTTTCTTTGGGGGAAAGAAAAATTTCAGAGCCTGTAAAAATATCCCAATTATTAAAAAGGCCTGCCGTAAAAATAGAAAATTTTTTCCTCCCCCCTCTTAAAAACATTAAAAAAGACTTTCCTCTTCATTTTGATGAAATTTTATTTGAGGCGGAAACAATAATTAAATATGGCGGTTATATAAATAGACAAAAAGAAGAAATTGAAAAATTAAAAATATATGAAGAAATGTTAATACCTAAAGATTTTGATTATAAAAAAATAACAAGTATTTCAAACGAGGGAAGAGAAAAGCTTTTGTCTCTTTTACCTGAAACTGTTGGTCAAGCACAAAGAATTCCAGGTATTAGGCCAACAGATATATCTATTTTATTAGTATATTTAAAGCGTTCGTTTCACGTGAAACAAAAAACTGGAGATAAAAATTAAAAAACTATTATTAATATTATTGTTAAATACTTCTTTTGCTCAAGAAAATATTCTTCTTGATCGCGTTTCTGCTGTTGTTGAGGGAAAAATTGTTCTTTTAAGCGATGTTGTTTTGGCGGCAAATGCCCTTGCAGCACAACAACAAATAAACCCTACCACTAGTCCAGAAAAATATAAAAAACTTCTTCTAAATTCATCTGAAAGTATGATAGAACAATTGGTTATTATAAAAATGGCCGAAGTAGATTCTGTTGAGGTTTTAGATAGGGATGTTGATAGGGCTCTTGAGAGACAAATAGAAAATATTATTACTCAAGCAGGAGGAAAAGAAGAGGCTGAATTAGCTTTGGGAAGAAAAATTTCTGATTTTAAAAGAGCTTATAGAGACGATATGAAAGGAAAACTTTTAGCTGAAAAATATACAGCAAGTTTAACGTCTGGAATTTCTATAACAAGAGGGGAAGTTATTAGTTTTTATAATACTTATAAAGATAGTATAGACCCTTTTCCAACTCTATATAAAACAAGACATCTTTTGCTTGAAATTAAACCTTCTGAGAATTCTTTAGAAAAAGCTTTATTAAAAACAAAAAAAATTAGAGAAGAAATTATCTCTGGACTTTCTTTTGAAGAGGCAGCAAAAAAATATTCAGAAGATCTTGGTTCTAAAAAAAATGGGGGAAAGTTAGGTTATGTTCCAAGAGGAACTTTTGTACAAGAATTTGATAAGGTTGCATTTACTATTGATCTTAATATTTTAAGTGAACCAGTTAAAACTCAGTTTGGATACCATTTAATTGAGGTTTTACAAAGAAGTGGTGAAAAAGTAAGTGCTAGACATATATTAATTAGTGTTGATATATCAGAAGAAGATAAAAATATAACTTATAAAAAAATGGCTTCTCTTGTTAAAGAAATAAAGAATAAGGATGATTTTATATTAAAAGTAAAAGAATTATCAGATGATACAACAAGCGGTCCAAAGGGTGGTTATATGGGTATGATAAATTTAGAAGAATATCAAATTAAAGAACTTATAACTGTAATTAAAAATGTTTCTCTTAATACTCCAAGTGCTCCAGTTTTAACTCAGTTTGGATATCATATTATTTGGGTTGATGAAAAAATAGATGGTGGATTACCTAGTTTAGAAAAAAATTGGATAGATTTAGAACAAATGGCATTAAACCAAAAAAAAACAGATTGGTACTTAAATTGGATTGAAAAAATAAAAAATAAATTTTATATAAAAAGGAATCCACTTACTTATCCACAAATAAATAATTAATACCTTTTAATTTTAACAATTATTTTTCAACATATTATTAACAACATATTATCTTTTTTGTTAATAAATATTATATCTTATTTTATCTCTATATAGCTGTATTTAAAATATAGTTATTAACATATTAAGGTGATTATTATTAGTGTTTATTTTTATATATATAAATACTTAATAATAATAAACATTATTTTTAGAGAATAAACTCTTTAAAATAGGTCAAAAATCAATTTTCTTTTAATTAGGCAATAGAAGGTACACCTAATTAAGGCTTGTTAAAAACTAACTATCTTTATATAATTGATAGCTAAATATGAACATTTCAACCACAAAAAAAGAACTTCAAGCCGCTTTTTCAAAATTAACAAAAACTACCCGAATAAAATCTCAAAATCCTTTAGTTAATTATACTTATATATCTTCAGGAGCTCATGGGGTTACTTTACATTCAACAGATCTAGAAGTTGGAATTAAAACACAAATTACTGCATCTGTTAATACAAATGGGGAAGGGCTGTTTCCAACATCTGAAGTTAATGATATTATTTCTGTAATTGATGAAGGTAGGGTTGATATAGATATTGCAGGACCACACATAAATATAAAATCAGAAAAAGGTATTTCTTTTGATATTCCAACAATTCCTTTTCAAGAATATCCAGAAATTCCAGAAAATAAACACGAAGCCCTTTTTACAATTGAAACAAATAAATTAAAAAATATTATTGGGTCTTTATTATATGCAATTAATGCTGAACCTACAAAACCAGCTCTTAATGGGGCTTATTTTAATTTTTCTGAAGATACGATAGACTTTGTTGCAACCGATGGGCATAGATTAGTAAAAATTACGAGACAAAATGAAACAAATATTCAAAAGGGATATATTATTCCAAAAAAATATTTAAATATATTAAATACTTTTCTTGAAGGAAAAAATGAAACATCTTTAATTTTTAGTGAAGATCACGTTTTTTCTAATAATGGAAAGGATGTTTTTTATTCTAAAATAATAGATGAAAAATTTCCAAATTATAATGCGGTTATTCCACAAAATAATCCACAAGAATTAACTGCACAAAAAACAGAGATGTTGAATAATATAAAAGCAGCGTCTATTGCTACAAATAAAAATACAAATCAAATATCTTTAAATTTTTCAGAAGGTAAAGTTTATTTTAAAAGTGTTAACCAACCAGAAAGTAAAACTGTTTATGCTCCAATAAAATCTGCAGAATATAAAGGAGAAGAAATAGCTATAGGTTTTAATGCTCTATATTTAAAAGAAGCTGTTGCAAAATATCCATTAGAAGAAATATTTTTTACATTTAAAGATGCAAATTCAGCAACCCTTTTTTTACCAAAAGAAAATGATCAAAAAACCATAATTTTATTAATGCCCGTGAGAATAAATGAGTAATAACAATAATTATGGTGCAGATAAAATATCTGTATTAAAAGGATTAGAGGCTGTTAGAAAAAGACCAGCTATGTATATTGGAGATGTTGGTAAAAGAGGTTATCATCATCTTGTAAGTGAGGTTATTGATAATAGTATTGATGAAGCTTTAGCGGGTTTTTGTAAAAAAATAGTTGTAACCATTAAAATAGATGGAACAATTTCTATAGAAGACGATGGAAGAGGAATTCCTGTTGAAATTCATAAAGAAGAAGGAAAACCAGCATTAGAGGTTGTTATGACTATTTTACATGCTGGTGGAAAATTTGATAAAAATACATATAAGGTTTCAGGAGGTCTTCATGGTGTTGGTGTTTCTGTTGTAAATGCCCTTTCTGAACATCTTATTGCAGAAGTTCACAGAGATGGATTTCATTATAAACAAGAATATAAAATAGGAAAAGCTATAACCGGCGTAGAAAAAGTTGGTAAAAGTTCAAAAAGGGGAACTATTATAACTTTTAAACCAGATCACTCTGTTTTTACTCATAGACAATTTGAAGAAGACACAATAAAAGGAAGATTAAAAGAATTAGCCTATTTAAACAAAAATTTATCTATAATATTAAAAAATGAAATAGAAGAAACTTCAGTTGAATATTGTTTTCCAGGAGGATTATCTGATTTTGTTAAATATTTAGACGGAGAAGAAGATCTTATTCATAATGAAATTATTATTGTTTCAAAAGATAATATTGAGGTTCCAATTGATTTAGCCCTTAGATACAGTACAAATTATAATAATAATATATTTTCTTTTGTAAATAATATTAACACAATAGAAGGAGGAACACATCTTTCCGGTTTTAGATCCGCACTAACAAGAGCTTTAAATAGTTATGCCAATAAAAATGATTTAATTAAAACAAAAAAGAATGAAAAATTTAGTCTTTCTGGTGACGATTTTAGAGAGGGTTTAACAGCGGTTCTTTCCATTAAAGTTCAAGAACCACAATTTGAAGGCCAAACAAAGACAAAACTTGGAAACGGTGAAGTTAGAGGATTGGTAGATAACGTTGTTTATGATGGCATACAGGCGTTTTTAGAACAAAACCCTAAGGTTGGTAAGAGAATTATTGAAAAGGCTGCAGAGGCGGCCAGGGCCCGAATTGCAGCAAAAAAAGCAAGAGAACTGGTTAGAAAAAAATCTGGACTAGGGTCAACAACTCTTCCAGGAAAGCTAGCAGATTGTTCAAACAAAGACCCTATGCAGTGTGAAATTTTTTTAGTTGAGGGAGATTCTGCTGGCGGAACAGCAAAACAAGGAAGAGACAGAAGAACTCAAGCAATATTACCACTAAGAGGAAAAGTTATTAATTCTGAAAAAGCCAGAGAAGACAAACTTTTAGCTAATAATGAAATTCAATCAATTATTACGGCACTTGGGTGTGGTTTTGGAGAAGACGAAGACGATCCACACAGTTTTAATCCAGAAAAACTAAGGTATCACAAGGTTGTTATTATGACAGATGCCGATGTAGACGGTAGCCACATAAGAACCCTATTATTAACATTTTTTTGGAGAAAAATGAAGAGACTTGTTCAGGGCGGTTTTGTCTATATGGCAATGCCACCACTTTATAAAATTAAACAAGGACGCAAAGAAAGATATGCTTATACAGACGCAGAAAGAGATGTTGTAATTCAAAGGCTTGAATCTGAAAATGAAAAAGCAAAAATAAATATACAGAGGTATAAAGGTCTTGGAGAAATGAACGCGGAACAGCTTTGGGACACTACAATGAACGCAGAAACAAGAACGTTGTTGCAGGTAACAGTTGATCATATTCAAGAAGAAGAAACAAATGTTAGATTTAGAGAATTAATGGGAACAGAAGTAGAACATAGAAGAAAATTTATAACAGAAAAAGCTAAATTTGCTACAAACATAGATATATAAGATGGACATAGGAAGAGACAACATATTAGATAAACAACTTTTAACGGAGCTAGAAGAAAGCTACCTAAATTATTCAATGTCGGTAATTACGGCCAGAGCCCTACCGGACGCAAGAGATGGGCTAAAGCCGGTTCATAGAAGAATACTTTTTGGAATGAATGATTTGGGCTGTTATCACAATAAACCATATAAAAAATCTGCCAGAGTTGTTGGGGATGTTTTGGGTAAATATCATCCACACGGAGATAGTTCTATATATGATGCTATGGTTAGAATGGCACAGGAATTTTCTATGAGACACCAACTAGTTCAAGGCCAAGGAAACTTTGGCTCAGTTGATGGAGATAGGGCTGCGGCAATGAGATATACAGAGTCAAGAATGTCTAAAATTGGAGGAGAACTTTTAAGAGATCTTGACAAAGAGACAGTTGCTTGGACAAACAACTTTGATGAAACATTAAAAGAGCCGACAGTTCTTCCGGCGGTTTTTCCAAACCTTTTAGTTAATGGATCCGAAGGCATTGCCGTTGGTATGGCAACAAAAATTCCACCACACAATTTATCAGAAGTTATTAATGGTTTAATAGAGGTTATAGAAAACCCAGACTGTAATATAGAAGACTTGATGAAACATGTCAAAGGACCAGACTTTCCAACAGCTGGAAAGGCGCTTGGTTTTGATGGCATAAAAAGCGCATATGAAACAGGAAGAGGTAAAGTTAAAATGCGGGGAACAGCCCACGTTGAACCAAACAGCAAAGGAAGAGACGCTCTTATTATAACAGAGCTTCCATTTCAAGTTAATAAAGCAAACTTGATTGAAAAAATAGCCTTTTTAGCTAGAGATAAAAAAATAGAGGGTATTGCCGAACTTAGAGACGAGTCGGATAAAGATGGAATGAGAGTGGTTATTGAAATAAAAAGAGACGCCGTTCCCGAGGTTATTTTAAACCAACTATATAAACAAACACAACTTCAAGACACATTTGGAATTATTTTGCTTGCACTAGTAGATGGAGCGCCAAAAGTTATGTCTTTAAAGGAGTTGTTAGAAGTTTTTCTTGTTTTTAGACAAGACGTTGTTGTAAAAAGAACAGAATTTGATCTAAGAAAAGCTGAAGCCAGAGCGCATATATTAGAAGGCTTAAAAATTGCCCTAGATAATATAGATAAAGTTCTTGAAACAATTAAAACAAGTAAAGACCCAGAAACTGCAAAAGTTGGGCTGGTAAGTGGTTTTAATTTATCCGAAAAACAAGCACAGGCTATTTTAGATATGAAGCTACAAAGATTGACAGGGCTAGAAACAGAAAAAATTCTATCCGAGTACAAAGAAATTATTAAATATATGACAGAGCTAAAGAGTATTTTAGACAGCAAATCAAAAAGACTACAAATTATTACAGAAGAGCTTCTTGAAATAAAAGAAAAATATGGAGAAGAAAGAAGAACGGAAATAATAGACAAAGCACCAAACTTTGCAATGGAAGAACTGATAAAAGAAGAGGATATGGTTTTAACCATAACCCACAACCAATATATCAAAAGAACTAGCGTTAGTACATACAGAAGCCAAAGAAGAGGTGGAAGGGGCGTTCAAGGACAAACCTCCAGAGACGAAGACTTCACAGAACACCTGTTTGTAGAAAATACCCACAGTTATATTTTGTTCTTTACAGATAAAGGAAAGTGTTATTGGGTTAAAGTTTATGACATTCCGGAGGGCGGAAGAGCGGCCAAGGGAAGAGCAATTGTTAACCTTATAGGTTGTGAGGTAGATGAAAAGGTAAGCGCCTTTATTGGGGTAAAACAAAACCACTTCCACGACGATCACTTTGTTGTTATGGCAACAGAAAAAGGGATTGTTAAAAAAACAAAACTTTCTGCATATTCAAACCCAAGAAAAAAAGGAATATATGCCGTAGAAATTAGAGACGGAGACAGCCTTATTGAAGCAAGGGTTTCTACGGGAGAAAACGATATTTTATTGGGAACGAGAAACGGAAAAGCTATAAGGTTTTCTGAAGAACAAATTAGGGCCAGCGGAAGAAAAACAATGGGAGTAAAAGGAATTACTCTAAGCACAGAAGATGACAAAGTTGTTGGAATGTTGTTAATTAAAAGAGAGGGAACTGTTTTGGTCGCAACAGAAAACGGCTTTGGGAAAAGAACAGAAATTGCACAATACCGCGCACAAAAAAGAGGTGGTAAGGGCGTTCTTACAATGAAGACAACAGAGAAGGTTGGCAAAATGATAACAATTAAAGAAGTTGTTGGAACAGACGACCTAATGATTATTACCAACCAAGGTGTTTTAATTCGACTCCCCGTTTCACAAATAAGAGCCATCGGAAGAGCAACACAGGGCGTTAGGCTTATTAAGCTTGGCGCAGGAACTAAGGTGTCTTCTATTACAAGAATTATATCAGACGAAGAAAAAAGCCCAGATGAACCAACAAACAAGCCAGAACCTGAAGACGGTTAAAAAGCAAATAGACAAAACAAAAGCTCTCAATCAAAACGTTAAGCTGGTTGCCGTTACAAAAAAAAGATCTCCAGAAGAAGTTTCCACGGCGATAGCCGGGGGAGTTATTTCAATTGGGGAAAATAGAGTTCAAGAAGCAGAACAAAAGTTTAAAGACATTCCAAAAATAAAAAATATAGAGAAAAGACTCATTGGAAGGTTACAGTCAAACAAAATAAACAAAGCAATACAGCTTTTTGATACAATAGATTCTGTTGGATCCACAAAATTAGCAAAAAAAATATCAAAAGCGGCGACCGCCACAAAAACAAAACAAAGGGTTCTTATTCAGGTTAATACTAGCGGCGAAAGCGCTAAGGGCGGGTTTAGTCGACATGACATAAGAGGAATTTTAAGATGTTTTGATTTTTCTGGCATCAAGGTTGAGGGTTTAATGACCATAGGACCAACAAGCATAAATAAAAAAGAAAAAGAGACAGCCTTTAAGCTTCTTGCAGAACTTTTTATAACAATTAATAATAAGCTGTTACCAAAACAAAAAATGACAGAACTGTCTATGGGGATGAGTGGAGATTTTTTGTTAGGCGTTTCGTGTGGGTCAACAATGGTTCGGATTGGAACAGCAATTTTTGGAGAAAGAGAAGCCAGTGCTTGATTTAAAAAAATGGTTTGACCCAAAACACCACGACAGGCTTTGGAACGTGGGGCCGACTGGTGCCTTAGTTACGGGGGTTACCACGTTTTTGGTTTTAGATATAGACGCTCGGCTTGACTTCATTAAAATGGGAATGTCAGACAAGTGGATAACAATTTTAATGGCGCTTACGCTAATAGAGCTTTTAATTATTTTAATTTGGATTTTATTTAGCTTACCACCAAAAGACAGGGGAAGAACCCTTTCTAAAAAAGGAATATATGCCATTATTAGACACCCGGTTTATACAACAATAATATATCATTTTCCAATAATTTTTGCTTTTAACTACAGGTCTTTTTTGTTATTATTATTTGTTCCCATCTACCATTTTTTGTGGTCTAAATTGGTGGTAAGAGAAGAAGAATACCTTGTTGGTATTTTTGGACAAGACTATGTAGATTATATGAGAGAGGTCCCAAGGTTTATTCCGTGGAGATAAAAAGAAAGCGTTTTTGGGTTTTTAGAAAAATACAAGATACACAAGCAGGTAAAAAATGAAAAAAATAACACTAATATTATTATTAATTGTAGGAGCGGCAATGTCTCAAGAAAAACATTATGGATTTGAATATATTAAAGAATCTGGAGGTATTAAAGAATACCATATGACATCAAACGGACTAAAGGTTTTGTTAAAAGAAGACCACAGCGCTCCGGTAGCAACCTTTATGGTAACATATGAGGTTGGGTCGAGAAACGAGGCCATAGGATATACGGGATCAACACACCTACTAGAACACCTTATGTTTAAGGGCTCTAATAAGTTTAATACAGACAAGGGCAACTCTGTTTTCCAAATTCTCCAATCCTTGGGCGCAAGAATGAACGCAACAACCTGGCTAGACAGAACAAACTACTATGAAACCCTACCAAGCTCAGAGCTAGAAACCGCAATAGAGATTGAGGCAGACAGAATGAGAAATGCATACATTAAAGAAGAAGACAGGCAGTCTGAGATGACGGTGGTTAGGAACGAATTTGAAAGAGGGCAAAATAACCCTTCGAGCGTTTTAGATGAACATATATGGGCAACGGCATACCACGCCCACCCATATCACCACTCAACAATTGGCTGGAAGGCAGATATAGAAAACGTTTCCATAGAAAGGTTAAAAGCGTTTTATGACACCTTTTATTGGCCAAACAATGCAACAGCAACGGTGGTTGGAGATTTTGAAACCGGAGAAGCTTTAGCAATGATTAAAAAATATTTTGGCAGAATTAGAAAAAGCACAAAAGAAATACCACAAGTATATACAACAGAGCCGGCACAAGAAGGCCAAAGAACGGTTACGCTAAAAAGAGCGGGACAACAAGGCATTGTTGGGCTAGCACACAAGAGCCCGTCAGCTACACACGAAGATGCGGCATCATTTATTGTGTTATCCTCAATTCTTTCTTCTGGGAAAAATAGCAGATTTTATAAAAACATTACAGATAAGGGATTAACAACAAGTATCTTTATTTGGGATTCTTTGTTTAAAGATCCAGGCTTGTTTGCGGTATATGCAAACCTCGCTCCCGGCGTAGAGCACAAGGCGGTTGAAGACGCCCTTGTTGCAGAATATGAAAGCATTAAAAAAGGCGGAGTTACCGACGAAGAAGTTTCTAAAGCAAAGGCGCAACTTGTTGCATCAATGAAATTTAGACAAGACGGAAGCATGGCTGTTGCGGGAAGCTTAAACGAAGCAATAGCGTCTGGTGACTGGACATTATATACAAGATATGAAGATCTTATTAACTCGGTGACAGCTGAGTCAATAAAAGAAATTGTTAATAAGTATTTCTTAGAAGACTTAAGCACTGTGGGATATTTTATACCAGAGATTCCAGGGTCTCAGGCCGAGGGAAAACCCGCGACTAGCGCAAAAGAACTAGTAGAAATGAAAAAACAATATTTTTCAAAAGAAGACCAGGGCGGTTTAGCTGGACAGGTTGTTGATTCTGAGCCCGTCGAGGGCATAAGACTCTTAACGCTTAAAAGAGGGTCTGGTGTGGTTACAATAAACGGAAGCTTTATGGGTGGAGATATTTATGCAGACGACAACAACTCAAGGGTTCCAGACTTGGTTTCTTCTATGTTGGATCAAGGAACTACAAAACAAACAAAGTTTGAAATTAGCAACCAACTAGAAAAGGCGGGAGCAAGACTAAACATTTCTAATGGAAAGTCTAACGCTGGTTTTTCTGCAAAATTTCTTTCAAATGACCTAGAGATGGTTTTTGGATTATTATCAGAGCAACTACAGTCTCCAGCCTTCAACGAAGAGGATTTAGAAAAAATCAAAAAAAGAATGGTCACGAACTATAAAAAAAGAAAAGAAAGCACAAGGGGAAGAGCAGTTAATAATATGTTAACCAGCCTTTATCCGGGCGGGCATCAAAACGCACCACAAGACAACGACAAGTCCATTGAAGATATTAATAAAACCACAACAGAAGACTTAAAGGCCTTTCACAAACAAAACTACGGTAAGGGCGGAATGGTTATTGTTGCCGTTGGAGACGTTGATCACGAACAACTTTCTAATACAATTAAAAAAGAGTTTGGGGCTTGGAAAAATTCTCCTCTTTCAAAAAAACTTGAAACCCAAAAAGGAAAAAAGCTTGGGAAAAAAGCATACGTTACAATGGAAGACAAAACAAGTACAGACTTTGTTGTTGGAATTCCTTTAGGAATTAACAGGTTTCATGAAGACTATATGCCTCTTATTGTTGCATCTCACATACTGGGAGGAAACTTTTCAGCAAGACTAATGCAAACCGTTAGGGTAAAAGAGGGGTTAACATATGGAATCAACTCAACTATAACAGGCTTTGATAATAGTAACGACGGCTATTGGATGGTTGGAGGAACTTTTGCGCCAGAACTGTTAGCAAAAGGAGAAAAGGCAACACTAAGAGAAATTAAAAAATGGGCAGAAGAGGGCGTAACACAAGCCGAGGTTGATATAACAAAATCCACACTAATGGGGTCTTATCAAGTTGGTTTTGACACAACATATGGCCTTTCAAGTGGAATTCTAAGCGCAGTTAGTGTTTGGGGAGACCTTTCTTATGTAGATAGCTATCCCGGAAAAGTGGGCGGCGTTACCCTAGACCAGGTTAACAAGGCCATTAAAAAATATATTTCTTTTAACGACATATATCAGGTTGCGGCAGGGTCTATAGACAAAGAAGGAACACCAATCAAAAAACAGTAACACGTTTTGTGAGTAGAAACTAATGATTAAGGCAATATTAGCGTGCGACGATCTTGGAGGAGTAAGCAAGGCAGGGACAATGCCATGGCCAAAAAATCCGAAAGACTTAAAGTGGTTTAAAGACAACACAGAAGACAACATTGTTGTAATGGGCTCAACCACATGGGAAGACCCAACTATGTCCGGACCCCTACCGAACCGAACAAACGTCCTAGTAACTACACGCAAAGACAACTATCCGGGCGCACACAAATATGTACAGGGAAACCTAAGAGACAAAATACAAAACCTTGCACAAAAAAACGAAAATATGATCACCTGGATTATTGGCGGCCCCAACATCGTTGAACAAACGCTAGACATTATTGACGAGTTTTATTTAAGCCGTATTCCAGGCGAATATTTCTGTGACACATTTTTACCACTAGAAAAAATTGAGGCGTTGTTTGAAAGGGTTTGGACAGAAGATCACGGCCTAGTTGAGTTTCAAATTTGGAAAAAAAGGAAAAAAAATGAAACAATATCTTGACGCGCTTGAACATGTTTTAGAGACCGGGAAAGATCGCGAGGATAGGACGGGGGTTGGCACTCGAGGCATATTTGGATATCAAATGCGCTTTAACTTGCGAGACAGCTTTCCTGCTGTTACCACAAAAAAGCTTGCATGGCGCAGCGTGGTAAGCGAACTGCTTTGGTTTTTAGAGGGCAGTACAGACGAACGCAGGCTTGCCGAAATCCACCACGGAACGGCCAGAGAAAACCTTATAGGGAAAAAAACTATTTGGACCGCGAACGCAGACCGTCAAGGGAAAGACTTGGGCCATACAAACACAGAGATGGTTAAAGAATTGGGCCCCGTATATGGTAGACAGTGGCGCAGCTGGTCAGACAAAAATCACCACACAGACCAAATTGCAGAAGTTATAAAAAACATCTCTACAGACCCACATAGTAGGCGGCACATTGTAAGTGCGTGGAATGCTGGTGAAGTTGACAAAATGGCGCTACCCCCATGCCACACCTTGTTTCAGTTTCACGTACAAGACAAAGAATTAAACTGTCAGCTGTATCAGCGCAGCGCAGATATGTTTTTGGGCGTTCCTTTTAATATTGCGTCGTACAGCCTACTAACGTGTATTGTGGCTAAACTGTTAAAGCTGAAGCCTGGAGATTTTATTTGGACTGGCGGAGATTGCCATATTTATCAAAACCACTTTAAACAGGCCAAAGAACAAATTCGGCGCGAACCGCAACCCGCACCAAAGTTGTTGATGCCAAACCTTCAGTCTTTAGCTGGGGTTATAAGAGCAAAGCCAAAAGAGTTTCAACTTTTAGGCTACAGCCCCATGGAAAGCATTAAAGCCTCAATGGCCGTATAACATATAGGGCATAATAAATATGCGACCAGGCAGTATTTAGCTTTATATTCCAACCAAATTATTAAACAAAAATGAAAAAAAACAATTTTAGAAACATTGCTATTATAGCACACGTAGACCACGGAAAAACCACCCTGGTCGACGGCATGTTACGGCAAAGCGGAACCTTTCAAGCCCACCAAAAGATTCAAGACCGAGTTATGGACTCGATGGACCTTGAAAAAGAAAGAGGAATTACTATTACCGCAAAAAATACGGCAGTATACTATAAAGACATTAAAATTAATATTATGGATACGCCGGGCCATGCGGACTTTGGGGGCGAAGTTGAAAGAAGTTTAAACCTTGTAGATGGAGCGCTTTTATTGGTAGATGCAAGCGAAGGGCCCCTTCCACAAACAAGGTTTGTTTTGAAAAAGGCGCTCGACAAAAATATTCCAATTGTTTTAGTGATTAACAAAATTGACAGATCTGACGCAAGAATTCAAGAGGTTGTTAGCGAAGTATATGACCTATTTATTGACCTTGATGCAAACGACGAACAAATTGAGTTTCCCATTATTTATACCAACGCCAAAGAGGGAATTGCACACGTTGACCTAGAGAGCGACTCTAAAACACTAGACCCACTCTTTAACGCTATTTTAGATAATATTTCGGGACCAGTTGCAGACAACAACAAGACACCACAGTTTCTTATTACCAACCTAGACTATGATCCATATGTTGGTCAGATTGCAGTTGGGAGACTAAACAACGGAATACTAGAAATGAACAAAAACTACGCGCTTTGTGGGGAGAAAAAAACTACAACAGGCCACAAGTTTTCTGCGCTGTATACGTTTAAGGGGTTGGAAAAAATTAAAGTAGACCGCCTAGAGTCTGGAGATATTATTGCGGTTGCAGGGCTGGAAAACATTACCGTAGGGGACACCATTTCTTCAAACGAAAATCCAGAACCACTACCAAGAATTCAAATTGACGAACCGACAGTTTCAATGTTGTTTTATGTTAACAACAGCCCTTTTGCTGGAAAAGAAGGAAAATATTTAACCACAAGACATATCAACGACAGGTTAGAAGAAGAAATACTAAGAAATGTTTCTCTGCAGGTTTTAAAAACAGACAGAATTGATGCGTATGAAGTGCGCGGAAGAGGCGAACTACAGATGGCAGTTTTAATTGAAACCATGAGAAGAGAAGGATACGAGTTTATGGTATCTAAGCCAAAAGTCATTACGCGCGAAGAGGACGGCCAAACTATGGAGCCAATGGAAAAAGTTTTTCTGGACGTTCCAGAAGACAAGGTTGGGGTTTTAACAGAGAAGCTTTCTGCAAGAAAGGGGAGGATGATTAACCTACAAAACCACGGCTTTGGCAGAGCGTCTCTAGAGTTTTCTATACCCTCTCGCGGATTAATCGGTTTTAGAAGTCAGTTTATTACAGACACGAGGGGTGCGGGAATAATGAACAAGCTTTTCGATGGATATGCCCCGTGGTTTGGAAGAATCCCGCAAAGAAACACGGGAGCCTTAATATCCGACAGACACGGAAAAGTTACAACATATGCCTGCGTTAACACAGCAGACAGGGGAGAGCTGTTTGTAAGCGTTGGGACAGAAGTTTATGACGGGATGGTTATTGGCGAGAGAAACAAAACCAACGATCTTTCTTTAAACATTACAAGAGAAAAAAAGCTTTCTAATATGAGAAGCTCCGGCTCTGACAACACGGTAACCGTGAGACCCCCAAGAGAACTATCTTTAGACCAGTCCATTGA
>Ga0209445_1000470_pt1 | contig 22941 bp, 20 predicted proteins | sample MarorgKNORR_S2LV_4_FD_188223 | JGI IMG/M metagenome (GOLD analysis project Ga0209445, IMG submission 188223) | Marine microbial communities from the Southern Atlantic Ocean, analyzing organic carbon cycling - NADW_A/KNORR_S2/LV (SPAdes) (version 2) | ecosystem: Environmental > Aquatic > Marine >... | reverse complement strand
CAACAGCTACCCGTGCGCCGGGGAGGATCGCTGGGTGACTATCGCCGCCACCAACGAAGAGCAATGGCAGAGACTCACCCAGGCCATGAGCGCCGCCGGACTGGCCGACGACCCACACTTCGCCACCGCTGAGCAGCGCAGGGAGAACCACGACGAACTGGACCGGATCATCTCGGAATGGACCATCAGTCAGGAAGCATATGCGGTGACCCATCTGCTACAAGCAGCCGGAGTTCCCGCCGGCCCGGTGCTGCGCGGTCCCGATCTGCTGGCCGACGCCCATTACAAGGACCGGGGCACATTTGTCACCGTGGACCACCCCCAAGTCGGGCCAAAGCAGTATCCGGGGATACCCTGGAGGATGTCGGCCACTCCCGGACGGGTCCGCTGGCCGTCGCCGACCTTAGGGCAGCACAACCGGGACGTCTATGGCGAGTTGTTGGGTCTTACCGGGCCAGAGATTGACCTACTGGAGAAGACCGGGACCATTGGGACCAAGCCCACCGGCTCCCGAATCATCTAGCTTGCGCCCTTCTTCCACTCGCGACGCATCCAGGCGCCATTTCTACAGCGATCTTTTCTATGGATGGGCGATCGTAGCAGTCATGTGGGTGGTCAATTTCTCGACCATGGCCACGGGAAACCTGAGCTTCGGTCTGTTCGTGATTCCCATGGGCGGCGACCTGGGGATGAGCCGAAGCCAGTTGGGCTGGGCGATAACCGCCCGCAGGATGGCCGCCGGGGTCTCGAGTTTCGTCGTGGGGCGTCTGATCGACCGCTACGGCCCCCGGGTTCTGATCCCCGTCTCCGCGGCGGTGATCGGTATGGGCCTGATCTTTTTGAGCCGCGCCGATTCACCCTGGCAGGTCATCGCGATTTTTGGACTACTGGGCATGACCGGCCTGGCGGCGCCCCAGAACATCATGACTTCGGTCCCGGTAGCCAAGTGGTTCCAGCAGAAGCGGGGGATGGCATTGGCTTTGGCCGCCACCGGCCTTGGCATGGGCGGCGTTTTCTTCCTGCCCATCACCCAGTTGCTGCTGGACCACATCGGCTGGCGCTCCACGTGGGTGGTCATGGCCGTGGTGTTCATGGCGCTGTCCATCCCTCTCTCGGCCGTCTTCTTGCGGCGGCAGCCCGAGGACATGGGCCTGGAGGTCGACGGAAAACGACCGGTCCCAGCCAGGGCAGGTACCACTGCACCATCCGGCCCAGCAACCGAGGAGACATCCTGGACGGTCCGGGAAGCGTTCCGTACTGCCACCATGTGGAAACTGTTGCTAGCCTTTGCCTTGGCCGGCCTGGCCCAGGGCGGCACCAGCGTCCACCGCATCCCTTACTGGATCGAGAACGGTTTCGACGCCCAGATCGTTTCGTTCTCGTTCGCCGGAGACGCCAGCGGGGCGGCAACTATGGCGCTGTTCGCCGGATGGATGGCCGACCGCGTCCCCATCCGGGTGATTGCCGTCGGGTCATTCACGGGCCTGGCCGTGGCCATGGGGTTGGCGCTGATCGGCCGCAACGAGTATTTCCTGTTCAGTTCCGGCATCTTGTTCGGGCTATCGGTGGGCGCGGGCATGATCGTCCATTCGTATATTTTCGCCGAGTATTACGGCCGGACGTTCTTGGGCAGCATCCGGGGCATCGTATTGCCGGTCATGATGGTCAGCGCCGCCATCGGGGCACCGATGGTTGGATACATCCACGACGGCACCGGAAGCTACGTGTCATCCTGGTGGCTGATCCTGTCCCTGAACGTCATGGCCGCCCTGATCATCAGCACCGCCACAAAGCCGGCTCCTTTGGTGGCAAGAGTAGAAACTCCCGCGCTTTAATCCACACGCCTTGAGCTATACAATAGCTTCGGCCAGAAACGGCTGAAAGCCCCGATTGATCGGGGCTAATTTGGAGGCACTGAATTGGCAGAGAAAGAAGTCCTTTACGAGATCAAAGAAAGCATCGCCTATATCACCCTGAACCGGCCCGAGAAGCTGAACGCCATCGACCCGAACATGCGTGAGCTGCTTTGGGACGCTTTCCAAGACGTGAAGGACAACCCAGATGTCCGCTGCGCCATCGTCACCGGGGCCGGGCGGGCATTTTCAACCGGACATGACTTGGTGGCCATGGCCGCGGGCCACGCCAACGAGGGACATAGCACCGGCGACCTCTACGTGGTCCAGTCCAACATCTGGAAGCCGATCATCGCCGCCATCAACGGCATCTGCCTGGCTCAGGGTTGCGGCATCGCTCTGGGCTCGGACATCCGCATCGCGTCCACCAAAGCCGAGTTCGGCTGGCCTCAGGCCAAGCGCGGCATATCTTCGGTCAGCGGTCCGGCTCTGCTGTCGGCGGTAGTGCCCAAGAACATCGCCTTCGAGTTCCTTTTCACCGGCGATTTCGTCGACGCCCAAAAAGCCCTGGAATTGTTGCTGGTCAACTACGTGGTGGAGCCCGAAGACGTGATGGCCAAAGCCGAAGAGATCGCCCACAAGATCATCGCCAATGCCCCGCTACCCATCGCCGCCATCAAAGAGGCTTCCATCAAGGGCGCCGAGATGGGTCTAGAAGAGCGGGTGAAATTCGCCGGAAAGAAGCGCAACGAAGTGCTGGAGAGCGAGGACGCCAAAGAGGGAGTCCTGGCATTCGCCGAGAAGCGCGCGCCGGTGTGGAAGGGACGGTAACGGCCACCGGGAGCACCTACGCTACCCCTTAACCGTTCGTGGTGAGCCCCGTAGAACCATGACGCATAAACCAAGGTCCACCGTTCCCTAAAATTGGCATCACCGGCAACAATTGGCCAAAATACTGACACAATTGCCTTGAAGCCTTGGACGCTCATGACTAGGATGGGGCCGTGCTCGAACAACTAAAGGCATATTTCGGTTTCGACCGGTTCCTGCCCCTCCAAGAAGAGATCATCACCAAAGTGCTCGCCAAGCGCGACACCTTGGTGCTGATGCCCACCGGCGGCGGCAAGTCGCTGTGCTACCAACTCCCGGCCCTGCGCCTCAAGGGGCTCACCCTGGTGGTCTCGCCCCTCATCGCCCTGATGAAAGACCAGGTGGACGGTCTGCGGGCCGACGGCGTCCCCGCCGGGCTGCTGAACAGCACCTTGGCGGCCCAGGAGGCCAACCAGGTCCAAGACCAGGCCCGCCAGGGCAAGATCAAGATACTGTACGTCGCTCCGGAGCGCCTGGCCCTCCCTGGTTTCCAGCGGTTCCTTCAGTCTCTGGACGTCAGCCTGATCGCCATCGACGAGGCCCACTGTATCTCCGAGTGGGGGCACGATTTCAGGCCCGACTACCGGAACCTGAAATCATTGCGCCGGGACTTCCCCGGAGTGCCGGTGATCGCCTTGACCGCCACCGCCACCGAGCCGGTCCGAGAAGACATCGTCAACCAGTTGGGCCTCGACAAGCCCGAGATCTTCATCTCGAGCTTCAACCGGCCGAACCTGACCTACACAATCCAACCCAAGGCCGAGCCCTTGGGCTCCCTGCTCCACCTATTGGAGAAGCACCAGGGCGGCTCGGCCATCATCTACCGGTTCTCGCGAAAGGCCACCGAAGAGACGGCGCTGGAGCTGTCGGAGCGGGGCTTCAGCGCCCTGCCCTACCACGCCGGGCTGGAACGGGACCTGCGGCGGGAGACCCAAGAGAAATTCATCCGCGACCAAGTGCAGATCGTGGTAGCCACCATCGCCTTCGGCATGGGCATCGACAAACCGGACGTGCGGTTGGTGGTGCACTACGACCTGCCCAAGACCGTTGAGGGCTATTATCAGGAAACGGGCCGCGCCGGGCGGGACGGCCTGCCCAGTGATTGCGTGCTGTTCTATTCCTACGGCGACCGGTCCAAGCAGGAATATTTCATCAGCCAGATCGAAGACGACGATGAACGGGAAAAGGCCCACAACAAACTGGACCAAGTCCTGGTGCTGTGCGACCTTCAAACCTGCCGCCGCGCCTACCTGATGGAGTATCTGGGGGAGTCATGGCCCCAGACCGATTGCGGCGGATGCGATATCTGCCTGCTGCCCAGGGAGGAATTCGACGCCACCGAGATCGCCCAGAAGATACTGTCCACTGCCATTCGCACCGGCGAGCGGTTCGGTGTGAATTATCTGGTGGACGTCCTACGCGGCTCGGCCAACAAGGCCGTCCGCACCAGGGGCCATCACGAGTTGCCGGTTTTCGGCATCTCCAGGGACGTCGACTCGGACGATTTGAAAGAGATGGTGCGGTCTCTGGTCACCAACGGACTGCTGGCCCAGAACGGCGGCGATTACCCGACACTGGGCGTCTCCCAGAGAGGACATAAGTTCTTGAAGGACCGGGAGAAGTTGACCCTCACCCGGCCCAAGCAAGCTGCTCCGGTCCGCCAAGTTGCGTTCCCGGGAGATCGGGAGACTGCCTACGACACCAAGCTGTTCGACGAATTGGCGGCACTGCGTCTGGAGATCGCCACCGACCGGGAGGTGCCCGCCTACCAGATCTTCGGCAATAAATCGCTGCAGCAGATGGCCTTCCACATGCCCCACAACGAGCTCGAATTCTCCAAGATATCCGGAGTGGGCGATGCCAAGCTCCGCGATTTCAGCGAGCGGTTCTTGGAAGTGATCAACGGATATGCAGAGGCCAACGGGCAGCCGGCGGCCGTCAACCGCGTCCCGGTGTCTGCTCCTAAGAACCGGGTGCGGGGCATCAGCATGAGCATCCGCCAGACCAAAGACCTGGTGGCCCAGGGTCTCTCATTTGAAGAGGTTGCCGAACAGCGGGGGATCAGCGAGACCACCATCCGCAGCCACCTGGAGCGTTTCATCCAAGAAGGCGGCCAGGTAGACCTGGGACACCTGATGCCGCCCGAAGACCGGCGGATCAAGATCGCAGCAGCCTTCAAAGAGATGGGGGAGGCCCGCCTAACCCCCGTACGTGAATTCCTCGGAGACGACTACACCTGGGACGAGCTGGCCGTAGTGCGCATGGACATGCGGCAGCAGGAGTACCATGGAGAGCCGGTGGGGTAGTTCGGTTCATCAGGCGCCCGTGACCATTCTCATTTCTTGAGAGGGCTTCTCTCCCGCTCATCCTGAGCCTGTCGGAGGACGCAACTTTGCGATGGGATATTACGTTTACATCCTACGATGCTCCGATGGTTCCTATTACACCGGCCATACCCATCAGATGGAAGCCCGCTTGGTTGCCCACCAATCAGGGCATTTCTCGGGGTACACATCTGAGCGAATTCCGGTCGAACTAGTTTTCTTGGAAGAACTGAATTCAAGGGATGAAGCGTTCAGACGTGAGCGTCAAATCAAAGGCTGGTCACGGTCAAAGAAAGAAGCTTTGATGGCGAATGACTGGGAGAAGTTAGTACTTTTGTCCAAGTCTGAGCCACACGAATCGAAATTGACCTCAGAACAACCACGTGGTTCGACAGGCATCGGTCATACCTGGACCGAAACCCGTATGGTTTGGGACTGCGGCTCTACAGCCCCAACGCATCCGCCAAACGTCGGCGGTGGAACTTGGGGTCGCCTAGGTAATGGTAGAGGGTGCGGGACGCGGTGGTGTGCAGGGTCAATCCGTACTCAGTCATGCTCCCCACCCCGGCGTGGACCTCGTGGGCGTAGTTGCAGGCCTCGTAGTAGCCCTCGCTGCCCACCGCCTTGGCCAGGTGAACGCTGTCGGCCGCGTCCCGGCCGATGTCCAACTTCCAAAGGGCCTCGTAGGCGGTCCACCGGGCGGCGTCCAGGGCGTTCAGCAAGTTGATGACCTGGTCCTGCACCCGCTGGAACCGGCCGATGGGGGTTCCGAACTGGTGCCGCGTCCGGCTGTAGTCCACCGACAACTCGTAGATGGCCTGGCTGCCGCCGACCTGGTAGGCGCAGAGTACGGGAATCGTCTTGGCTTCGGCCCGCTCCAGAGCATCCCACCCACCAGCAAATTTACCGCCAAGCACCTGCGTCGAGTCCGCGGACACGTTCTCGATGGCGATCTCCGACAGGTTCCAAGCGAATCCGGGAAGAATCCGGATGCCGATGCCAGAGCTGTCGGCGGGGATAATCACCAGCCCGACGTCGTTGCTCTCTTCGGACCGGGCGGCGCAGAGCAGGTGGGTGGCTGATTCGCCGTCATACACGTAGGCTTTTTTGCCGTTCAGGGAGAACCCGTCGCCGTTGACCTTGGCCGTCAGACGGACATCGCCCTCCTGCCAGCCGTGGTCGGCCTCCGTGATTGCTGCCACCATCCGAACTTCACCGGTGGCCATTCGGGGCAGCCATTCCTTTTTCTGATCTTCGGTGCCGCCTTCCAAAATCGTCAGCGCCGCCAGGACAGCGGAACTGATGTGCGGGCCTGGTACCGGGCCGCGGCCCAGTTCCTCAAATAGCACGCCGGCGTCGGTGAATGACCCGCCCTCGCCACCGTATTGAGTGGGAATTAGTATGCCCAGCCAGCCGGTCTGGGTTAGCTGTTGCCACGGGCCCTCGGGCGTGGGTTCCATGGGCGAGGCAATCTGCAACAGGGTCTCTTTGGGGTATTCCTGCTGCACGAAGCGGCGCACCGCAGTCTTCAGCATCTCTTGTTCGGGGGTTAGGGACAGGTCCATATTTTCCTCAGGTTGTTAGCTTTTTGCGAAATTTGGAGAGGCGGGCATTTCACCCTCACCCTAACCCTCTCCCTAGAGGGAGAGGGGATTATTGCCCTTCCCCTCACGGGGATGGGGGCCGGTTTATCTACGCCAGAGCGCCGGCTTTTTCTCTTACTTCGCGGCCGATGCCGATGCGCCGGGACATGATTACCTTCTGGATGTCGGTGGTGCCGCCGGGGTGGATGGCGATGATGCCGGCCCGGGAGTGGGCTTCCATGTGACCTTCCGAGGCCCCTAGTTCTGGGTCGAAGGTCAAAGCGGCCGGTCCCAGGATGTCCAAGATGTGTCTCGACATCTTCAGGCCGAGAGTCTTCCGCAAATAGGACGCCTGTGGGCCCTCGTAGGTGGTGGTTACTCCGCTATGGCGCATCCAATAGTTGCGCAGTTGCAGCAACCGCACGATCTCCTGTTCGATATACACATCGACCAGCTTTTCGCGGGCATCCGGGTCTTTGGCGATCGGCTCGCCGCGCCTATTATTTTCGCGGCAGTATTCGAACAGCTTGTCGACCACCACGTTTCGGGAGATCCTCCCGCCGGTTCCGTGTTCCAACTCTAGGTGAGTCGTGGCCACTTTCCAGCCCTGGTTGTGGCCGCCGATGAGGTTGAAAGAAGGCACGCGGACGTTGTCAAAGAACACGGTGTTTTTGACGCCCGACCCAGCCCCCGACTCGCCGCCGGAGATCAGCAGGTCCATCGGTTGGACCGTGATCCCGGGCAGGTCTGAAGGAATCATGAACCAACCCAGGTTTTCGTGGCGCTTGGCCTCGGTGTCGGTCACGGTGAGGGTCCACATGTAGTCGCAACCCAAAGAACTACCCACAAAGACCTTCTGGCCGTTGATGATGTAGTCGTCACCGTCCTTGACCGCCGTGCTCTTGACGTTGGCCAGGTCGGAACCTGCTTCCGGCTCAGATAGCAACTGCCAGGTGCGGACCAGTCCCTTGAATATGGGAGGCAAGAAGTACTCTTTCTGCTCTTCGGTGCCCCAGACTACTATGGACGCGCCGCCCAGCCTTCCGCCGGAATCGTAGAAAGGAGGGATGGTCAGCCCGGCCGACTCTGCCTCTTCTTCCAGAACGATGGCATGGTCAACGTCCAGGCCGCCTCCGCCATATTTGGTTTCAGCGGTGGACCAGAGCCAGCCCTTCTCGCCAAGCCTGCGGCCGAATTCGCGCCGCTTCTGATACTGTTCCTCGGTCAGGTCTATAGGGTCGGCCGGGTGGACGATACCGCTAGGGATATTGTCTTTCATCCAGGCCTTGACCTCTTGGCGGAACTCATCTTGCTCTGGGGTGTATTGGGGTTCGAAGTCCATGGGTAATTCCTCGTTACTAGCCCGATTCCATCGAGGCAGTCAGCGTTTTTGGAACATTGATCGATTTAGGATTATGCCTTATTGAGAGATGGGGCAACAAGTCTGAACACCGCGATAGCTGACAGCTACTATTGCGACTTCAGCGCCCGGCCGGGTAGGGCGCCGGTGTGGGTTCCATTATCGATGACCAACTTGCCATTAACAATGACGTAGTCGATGCCTACAGGGTATTGTTTCGGGTCCGCAAACGTCGCTTTGGCTTCAACGGTGTCCGGGTTGAAGACCACCACATCGGCCTTCATGCCATCTCGCAGGATTCCCCGGTCCTGGAGTCCCAAACGCTGGGCGGGTAGGGCAGTCATCTTGCGGACCGCTTCTTCCATCCGGAATAGTCCCTCTTCCCGGGCGAACTGGCCCAGTACATAAGGAAAAGTGCCAAAGGTCCGGGGGTTGGGCATCTCGCCGGTCAGTACTCCGTCCGAGCCGACCATGTGGGCGGGATGGCGGACGATGGTGCGGATGTTCTCCGGGTTTCCCGTTCTGGCCACGAAGGCCACTTCCAGGTTCTCTTCTATAAGTAGGTCGCAGATGCTGTCCACCATCTTCTTGCTCTGGAAATCTGCCAGGTCGGTCATGGACCGGCCCTCCCATTCCTTATTCTTGTCGGAGCCGATGTGGCTGAAGATGTAGTTGTCCAAAGTCGACCCCCACATCGGGTTTACGGCGTCGCCGATCTGCTCACGGACCGCGGGGTCCTTGATTCGCTCCAACAACACGGTGGGCCCTCCGGCATGCACCCAATACGGAAGCAGCGAGTGGAGAATGGTGCTGGCGGCGGCATACGGGTATTGGTCGAAGGTTACGTCAACTCCGGCGTTCCGGCCCTCGTCAACCAGCCAGATCATCCGCGGGCCCATGCCGTCCACCGGGCTGTGGAAGTGGGAGATGTGCACCGGCACGCCGCTTCGTTGGCCGATCTCGATGGCCTCCCGGAAGGGGTCCAGAAGCTGGTCTCCCTTGGTATAACGCGCGTGAGTCATGTAGAACCCGCCCAGGTCGGCGATGGCCTCGGAGATGGCCACCAACTCGTCGGTGTCGCTGTAGGCCCCTGGTGGATAGGTCAGGCCGGTGGCGAAACCGAAGGCCCCGTCCTGCATGCCCTGTCGGGCCAGTTCCTTCATCCGGTCCAGTTCCGGAGGGGTGGGCGCCCGGTCCTCCCAGCCCATGGCCTCGATGCGGATGGCGGCGTGGGGCACCATGAACGCCACGTTGCATGCGGCGCGGCCGTCCAGAAGGTCCAAGAACTCCGCCACGGAACTCCAGCGAGCATCCGGCGGCGGAGTGCCGTTGATGGCGGCCAGGAAAGTAAGTAGTTGCTCCAGTTTGGGCGGCGAGATGGGCGCGTAGGACAGACCGTCCATGCCGATGGCCTCGGTGGTGACGCCCTGCCTGATCTTCGCCTGGTGCTCGGGTTCGGTCATGAGCTTGAGTTCCGAGTGGGAGTGCATGTCGATGAAGCCGGGACAGACTATCGAGCCCGCGACGTCGATGATTCGCCCAGCCTGGACCTGGGAGGTGTCTCCCTTGAGCACTGTAACCGTGTCTCCGGTCACTCCCAGGCTGGCCCGGAACCACGTCTGGCCCGTGCCGTCTACGATTCGGCCATTTCTGAGCAGCAGGTCGAACATGGTCTCTCCCTAATCTATGATCCCAGGTATCTGTTGGTTGGCTTGTACCTGAGCGCGTTCCATTAAGCCGGTCCTTTAAGCCATCCTCTCAGGCGCACCCTAAAGTACCACAAAGTTGGTAGCCCAAGTCAGGCATCCGTCCTTGCCAGTGGGCAGGGTTGAATATAATATTGGTTGAAATCAGGGCCTGAGCGCCAAACAAGGCGTTCTCCTCCTGATTATCAAACGAAAAATTAACCCGAGGGAGGCTCCAAATGGCGACCGTTGGAATCGATCACCTGGCCATGCCCACTGCCGATGCGGAAAAACTTATCGCCTTCTATAAGAAGCTAGGGTTCGCGATCAACGACGAGGAAGAATGGAGGGCCGGTGAGGCCAGCATCTTCTCGATACAGGCCGGCGACTCAAAGATTAACGTGCACCCTGAGGGCTTCACCGCCAGCCTGCGCGGCGACACTGCCGTGCCTGGATCCGCCGATATCTGCTTCGTCTGGGACGGCACCGCTGAAGAGTGCCAGCAGATGCTGGCCGATGCAGGGGTTGAAATCATCAGGGGGCCCGGACCGCGCAAGGGCGCCCGCGCAAGGGGTTCCTTGCCCGCCGTGAGCATGTATGCCCGCGACCCCGACCATAACCTGCTGGAATGGATGGTCTACCTTTAAACAATGGTGTCTAAACAAAGGTGTCGCTTTAGGGGCGGGGTCACATTCCTGTAGGCTAACGCCCGTAGGTGGACGATAGAGGCGCGGAACTTGAAGATTCCGCGCCTCTTCTCTTGAGATTGAATCCACCTAGCAAAGGTATCTTGAGGTCGTTTTGCTTCGTCCCAGATTTCCCCAAAAGATTGGGAGTTTTAGCGTTTGATGGTTGGCGGAATCACTGTATCCTAGAGGTGTGAGTATCTGGGAATCCCATCGTCGGAGATGATCCCCATACGAGCCTGAAGGCCTGTTGGCCGGGTAAATCGAATATATATACCCTTTTCGTTTAAATTATGTCTATCAGGTTATGTAATCAGCAAGCATAATAGACCCGGTAAACGGAACTAGTGGGATACCCTGGCTGAATTTGACATCATGGCGGCGAACATTATAAATTATGATACTGTACGGCCATACCCTTAAGGTGGGTACCCTTGTATCCAATACCCAAGCTATTGCTAGGATCCTTGGTTGGACTGGGGTGTGTAGTGAGCAGGAGGCTTAATGGTTTCACAAGCATTTAGAGAAACAGAGGCGTCGCGTACGGCAAACAACAAGAACGCAAACCGGATCGCATCGCCTTCGGTCGTGATTGGCTTGGGGTCCACCAGTTGCCAGATCGCGAGGCGGTTGGATGAGGTTTCCGCATCATGGAGCTTCTCCGACCGGAAGAGCCTTGGCTTCCTATACATGGATACCCGCGAGGCGACCAGGGGCGAGATTTCCCGGTCCTCCCGGTTCATCCCTTTGACTCTGCCCCACTTCTCAAATCTGCGTGACATGCGTCCGTGGATCACGGAGTGCGTGCCAGAGTTGAAGAACCTCAGCCTATCCCGTGAGGGAGCGCTGGGAACGCTGGCCAACGCCGGAGTCGCCGGAAGATTCAATTACAGCAACCTGCGTGGCCACATCGACGCAACGATCGAACAGGTCTGCCCCTACTACGAGGGCGTGACCTACCTCAGGATCCATGTGATCGCCTTCCTGGGCGGCGGGACTGTGGGCGCCCTACCCGTGCTGCTTGCGGCGCTGGCCGAAGCCCGCGGCACTTCATATAACTTCAGCGTCGTGCTCCACCTGGTGCTGCCCCAGCGTGGCATGTCCCGGGATCCGGAAACCACCTACCCGCTGCAGCTAAGGAACGCTTACTCCACGTTGCAGTTCCTCCGCGCCGCCAGCGGCGTTGAGGTCGGCAAGGGCGAGTACACCGGCAAGGATAGCTACCAAGTCACCGTTTACCCCGATAAGATCATCAACGCTCCCGGACCCCACTTCGATGTGGCATTGCTGCACCGTTCACCCAAGGACTCTTTACCGGTCCAGCGGGTTCACGTAGCGAGGATACTTGAGGGATTGGTGGCCGACGCCTGGGGCACCGGTCAGGACTGGTGGGCCCGTTACCACGAAACCATGCGTGAGGCCAATAACAATATGGACGCACGCTTCGGCTCGATTAGTTCCCGTGAAGTCGGTTTGTTGGAAGGGTTCTTCGTACAGACCGCCAAGCAGTACCTGCAAAACCAATGGCGGACCCAGATGTAGGGAGGAAGCGGAATGGCCAGGTTTAGTTTTAGAAGAAAACGGCTGTCATTCAATGAGATGACCAACCGGGTTCCAACGGCCGTGGACCCCTTGGAATTCCTTGGCACCGGCCGTACCGGATCAAGAGACGCATTCGCACAGATCCATGGCGCCATCCATGGAGTCTTGGGCGAAGTTGAGCGGTCGATCAGTTCCTTGTTCGAACGGCTGCGGCCCGACGGCAATATCAGCGACCGTATGGTGCTTGAGGCCAACGCCGAACTGCGGACCGAACTGGCACGCGCCAACACTTTCGCAGACGTAAAGCGCGACGAGATGCTGATCAGCATCGGCGACACGCTGGAAAGCCTGTACATTCAGAGGCTGATCATCGCACCCGAAGAGGAGCCGCCCGTTAGACGGTGGGCCGCCCTGGCCGACAGGGCTATCAGACGGGACCTGCCGGTAGTATCTGAGCCAAGCCACAGCAACCTCGATGTCTCGCCCAACGACCGTAAAAAGCGGCTGGGCAAGTGGCAGGCTGAGACCGACGAATATCTGGAAACCGTTTGCCTCAATCACGTGGGAGAGGTCATCAACGGTCTCCTGGAAGAACTGGCTGAATATTCCGCCAGTTGGTCCGAGTTGATGGTCGACCTTAGACGTTTGGCCAATGCGGGAGGCCGCCTGTTCCAAGAAGTGACCGACGCCGAGCATTGGTCCTTTGACAGCGACGATCCCACGGTGAAGAACCTCCTGACCGGTGAGCAGGCTCAAGACATCTCCATGCGCATCCTGAGCCGGTTCCAGCTAGGCAACCAAGACCTATCCGAGATCGCTGAGACGGTCCACGAGTCCCTGGCCGGAAATCCGGTCTATGGGTCAAATAGGGTCGACCCTCAGGAGTTGCAAGAGCTGTTGGCCCGGGCAACCGCGCAGAAGATTCGGAGCACTGTGTCCATCGACACCGGCTTCCTGTCCCTGATGTCCAACGGCTCCCGGTTCGGCGAAGAATTGGGCGAACTCCTGGTGGACATGCACATGGGCGCATCAGCCATGGAAGAGAAGATGTGGCGCGTGGGCGACGTCCGCGTGGGTCACGTCGACTCTGCCTCCGGCGTCGGCATCACGGCGTCCAACCTCCACGACTCGGTCCTTCGAGGTCTTGGCGGCGGGCGGAAGTTTGCCGCGGTGGAAGGCCACCCCGGCGACAACCACCGGTTCGAGGTGCAGATGTCCACGGTCGGCGCCCCGGTTTCCGACCTCGCCATCTACCGCGACATGGTTAATGCCTGGTACGCCTGGCATTTCGAAGACATACGCACCGGCGCCAGCAACGGCGCCAGGAACGGCGATTCCTCGGGTTGGCTGGCCTCGGTCAGCAAGGAATCGTGGAAGCTGTACCCTGACATCGGAGAGGAAACCGGAGTGAGGCGGGCCATCATCGAACTGATCGATGACGACCTGAAGAAGCTCTGGGACGGCCGCGAAGACATTGCGACCCGCCTGACCGACGGTCAATTTGGCGAAGGCGACCTGTTGAAGGGCGTGGTCAAACCCCAGGACAAGATCCTGAACACGAAGGATTCTGATTCTTAGACTCCTCCGCAGCACAATCAGCTAACTAAAAAGACCGGCGCCCGGTGGCGGGCGCCGGTCTTTTTAGCTTCACTCAAGGGTGTTGACATTGTTCCGCCGATTCGTCGGACTATTCGTCCGGATGGGTGGTTATGAACTTGGCGGCCTTTGTCACATCGATGTCGGCCCTGATCTCGACATCGGCCATCTCCTCTTGCAACCGGACAACCACCGTACTGTCGTGGTTTGCCCAGCCCCGGTTCATGGCCTGGATGGCCAACTGCTCCGACAGGTTGGCGATCGGCATGGGGACATCGAACTCTTTGGCAAGTTCGGTGGCCAGGCCGATGTCCTTACGGGCCAGGCTCAGAGCAAACCCGGCGGGCTCGTACTCTCCCTTGAACACCGTCCGGACGAACCCCTCGTGCAGGACGTTCATGCGGCCCAGAGAACCCCGCCGGATGCACTGCCATAGGGCCTCGGTATCTACTCCGGCTTTCACTCCCAGGGTCATACCCTCAGCGATGGCCTGACGGACACCGTGGCCGATCATGTTGTGGACCAATTTGGCCACGGACCCGGCTCCTATCTCCCCGGCGTAAAACACCTTGTCGCCAAAGGCGTCCAGCAGCGGCTTGACCCGCTCAAAGACCTCTTTGTCCCCACCGACCATCACGGCCAGGTTGCGGCTCTGCGCCCCAGATTTCCCTCCGCTGACCGGCGCGTCCAAAACGTGGACGCCTTTCTCCCGGAACTTGGGTTCCAATTCACGGATCAGGGTCGGCCTGCTGGTGGAGAGGTCGATGTAGACGGAACCGGGTTTGGCGCCCTGGAGCACTCCTTCCAGGCCAACTGCCACGGCCTCAACCTCTCTGGGTCCGGGCAACGAGGTGAATGTGACGTCGCACTGGCTGGCCACATCAGCCGGCGAACTGGCCAAGTGGGCCCCGCCTTCCAGGAACGGCCGGGTGGCGCCTTCGTTGATGTCATGAACGACCATCTGGTATCCGGCCTTCTGAATATTTCCGGCCATGCCGCCGCCCATGTTGCCGAGCCCGATAAATCCTACGGTTTCCATCTGAGTCTCCTTAATCTAGGTCTGATGACTGGTTTTAATTGCAAGGCTACTGCTTTTGAGGCGGATTATATACTCGGCGATACCCTGGCACCACCGACTTCGGGAATATCCATTTTGTGCCGCGCGCGAATCTGGGCTAAACTCTTGGCGGATTCCCAAACTCGATTCCAGAGGTGCCCCTTGCTTTTTCCAACAGAAGAAACCGACCGGTTACTAGCCAACCTAAAGAGCGGCAAGCCCTCGCTCTGCGCCTATGTCTTCAGCCACCCCAACATGGTGGAGGTGGCCGGCATAGCGGGAATCGACTGCTTCATGGCCGATATGATGTTCACCGCCCACGACTGGGACAACATCGCCCATCTGGTTCGGGCGGCCCGTGGCACCGGCATATCTCCAATAATCCGTGTGCAGTCATTCCCCTGGGCGGAGGGCACCGACCGGCGCACCATCTCAGACGCCGCGCGGGCCCTGTCGCTGGGCGCTACGGCGGTCACGGTGTCCGTGGGCTCGGCACAAGAAGTCCGGGACCTTGTGGAGCTCAAGGACGACTGGCACCGGCAGATACATCTGCGCCGCTTCTGGACGGCCGAGGAGTTCCCGGAATACGCCGCCAAAGTCCGCGCCGGCACCCTGATCGTTCCCACGGTGGAGAGCGAAGGCGCCCTGAACGAATTGGACGAGATATTGGCCATCGACGGGATAGAACTGGTCTGGCTGGCGGCCGGCGACGTCACAAAGATCCTGGGCGTGCCCTTCAAATACGAGGACCCCAAAGTGATGCGGCTGGTGGAAGGAGCGGTTAAGACCGCTGAGAAGAACGGCGCCGCCATAATGTACAACATGGGCCTGGACTCGCCTGATTTCGATTCCATGGCCGCCGCCGCCAAGCGGCTGTTCGACCTAGGGGTGCGGGTGGTCGGCCTGGGCGCGATGGAATGGCACATGCAGATGGCCCTGGAGCACATCCGCAAGAATTCGATTGGTTAGTCGCGGCGAAGAATTGCTACGCGTAACTCAGTTGCTGTAGAGCCAGTCAGGAACGGGACGGCGCTCGCCCGATGCGCCCCTTGCTAGAGAATCTTTTAGCACCCCATATTTGGAGCGAAACGGTCTCACCCGGTTGGGTGTCCCGGTGCGGCCCAGGCTAACAAGAAACATGAGGCTTTTCCCGGCCGCATGGGGCGAGAAGAAGGCGGTTACAGCGTCGTCGAAGAAGGTCATACCGGTTGCGCCCAGTCCCAGTGAATGGGCGGCGATGTAGACGTTTCCACCCATCACTCCCGCTTCCAACTGCGCGGTCCTGTAGCCCCGGTTGCCCAGCCGTCCCAGGGCCCAATCCAGGTCGGCCAGGAAGAATACCACCGCGCTGGCGTCAGCCCCTAGGGCCTGCTCGAAACACAAGTGACCAGCCTCTGCCCGGAACTCCCCTTCTTTCAAGAGCTGTAACTCGCCGCCGGATTTCCCAGATTCCCTGGAATAGTAGTAAGCGCCCGGCTTTAGGCCGTCCACCGCGTTTACTATCAGATAAGACTCGGTCAGACCGCCGCCAAAGTCGGCGGGCATGGCTGCCGCCGACGCCGCCAGCAGGGCCGAAAGCTGCTCCGAAGAGATTGCCTCCGTGTCGAATCGGCGCGTCGAACCCCGCTCAAGGATCGACTCACCTAAGGGCGCCGATGCGATTGACGGTGGGGGATCCGTCTCGTTCTCATGAGCATGGCCGCGCCATTCCGAGACCTTCTCCGGTGATTCCAGGCGAGATTCGCTATGGAGAAAGTCTGACTCCGGGTAAGGAATGGCATCGCTGAAACCGAGGTCGCCCGAGTCTATCGAAGAAAGGACTCTAACGATGTACGGCCGCGCTCCAGCGGCCCGTCCCAAGGGAACCAGGCAGGTGCTGGCCTCTTGCTCCGAGTCCACGCCCAAGACTTGGTCTACGTCACGGTCTACGAACCCAGCCATCACACGGGCCGGCTGGCCCAGGGAGTTGGCCGTTGCTAGAACATTTGCCAGCACGGTGCCGTTGTCCCAGAAGCAGTAGCGGTAGCCCCGGGTGCGGTACTTCCAGGCGCTGCGCCAGAATATTGCCGTGCTGACCAGCGTGACGGGGACCGACGCCAACGACTCGTCAGCGGAGGCGGAGGCCAGGTTCCCCCGGAAGTCGCCCGTTCTGAGTTGGGTCAGGGCGTTATCCGCCGGGGCATAGTGGTAAACACCGGCAGCCAGTCCCGGCAGGTCACCGCAGACCAGGTACAACTCGATGGGGTAGAGCGCCCCAGCCGAGGCCGCTGCCCGGTAGTGGACCTCTCCCGCAGATGCAGACATGCTTTTTCTGATCAGGCCGGCAGAGTAGTGGAGCACCTGGGCAATTGCCTGCAGATCCAAAAGACCGGAAGCCACGGTACCTGTTCCGGTGACCGCTTCCAGGGCGGGCATACCGGGGGATGGGGCGTCGGGGAGAGGTATCTGGCTCAGGCCAGGATAGGACTTGTACAGCGGCGGCTTGGTGAGCAGGTTGATGTAACTCAGCTTGGTGGCGTCGTGGAACGCTCGGGCCGCTTGTTGATCGCCGTTGGCCAAGATAGTCTCCACTTAAATTAGGTGTCTAGTACTATTGGTTCGAAAAGCCTTTGGGGTCGTCCGTTCGTCCTGCGCCCCGTCGAAGGGCCCTGGTTTCGGCGCGGTCATAGTTCGACGTCCTTCCCCGGCCCCCGCAGGGCATACGCGGAAGGAACCACGAACGGTCGGTATCTCAGGTTATCGATGCAAGGGACTAGATCGTGCCTTTGTATTCGGGGGTGCGCTTCTCGACGAAGGAACGGGCCGCTTCGGAGTGATCTGGATGGCGGGAGCTACGTTCTTCCATGGCCAGACCCACGTCCAAAGACATGTTCAGGTCGGCCCACACCTTCTTATTGATGGCGTGCTTGGTGCCCCTGATGGCAAGAGCTGGGCCATTGGCCAAGCGTCGCGCCAGGTCCATACACTCTGCCATGAGCTGGTCATGGGGGACGACCTTATTGACCAGACCGATGCGCTCGGCCTCGGCGGCGTCGATGATATCGCCGGTCATCAGAAGTTCCTTGGCCTTGGCCACTCCTACCAACAGGGGCCAGATGACCGCCCCGCCGTCTCCGGCCACCAGACCGGCCTTCACATGGGTGTCGCCGATGCGGGCCTGGTCCGAAGCGTAGATGATGTCGCAGAACAGGGCAATGGTCGCGCCCAGCCCGGCCGCCACACCGTTCAGAGCGCAGACGATGGGCTGCTCGACCCAGAGCATGTTATGTAAGATCCGGCGGCCACTCTGGGAGATTGCTCCCATGGGACGTTGCTCCAGAACATTTGCCGCGCCGCGTTCATCCATGGACCGCACGTCGCCGCCGGAGCAAAACCCCCGGCCCGCGCCGGTCACCACCAGAGCGCTCACGCTGCCGTCGAAGGCCACCTGGCCAAATACCTCTTCCAGTTCCCGGTGCATCACCCGGTCAACGGCGTTCAGCCGCTCCGGGCGGTTCAAGGTGATGGTCAGGACTGATTCGTCCTGCTCCACCAAAAGTGTCTCGTATTTGTAGTCCGGCATGTTGGCCTCCGTTATTCTCCTAGGCGGTATCGAGCCCAAAGGTGCGGTTCAGGCGGGCCATCATATCGTAGTAGCAGGCCGTGAACGCCAGAGCGACGGCGCCCTCATCTCCCACCAGGTGGGTCGTGGCTTGCCAAGTGGAATCGCGCATCTTGTCCCGGAGGACCTCCTGCGCGAAGTGCACCCAGATACCCTCTTTCGGCAGCAGACCGCGGGGCCCGGTCCCGGCGGCTATCCCATCTATGACCGCATCGCTGACACCGGCCTCCCTCGCCAACGGAACAGATGAATCCCAAAGAGCTTGGCTCCCACGTTCATGGGCCACGGTCAAGGCCACAGTGAGGGTTACCCAAGGTTCCAGGCCGGTCCGCCCCAAAACTTCGTGCAGGCCGGCTAACCCCGACCCTACTTCAGGGTTGGCGAATAGGGCCTGGAAAGTGGCCGACATGCCCGACCGAGGCTTGGTAGCTTGTCCGTACCGGGCCTGCATCTCGGCAGAGAGTTTCATTTCCGGGGTTGACGGCAAACGTGTCATCGGTGCTCCTTTGGCTGATTCCGACTCCGCCAATGATTATTCCGCCATGGGTCTTGCCTCGGCTTCCACGGTGGCGTCCCGGGGGCCGAAGAGGTCCCACGGGGCAAAGGATTCCACGAAGGCTTTAGCGTCCTCAACGGTGTCGAACCCCTTTTGGGAGCGGTCGGGCTCATACCCCATGGTCCTGGCGTAGGCGTCGATACCGCGTTTGTTCTCACGGTAACCGCCGATGACTTCCTCGAGTCCGGCTGTATCGTCGATGATCAGGTTCTGTCCGCGTTTAACGTTTCTCCAGTAGACGCTCATGTCGCTTTCTCTCCTCTCAGGTAGCTGGGCTCCCGTTGGGTTTTTGGTGGCTTGTCAGGACCAGCTTGGTTTTCAATGGAATATTGCCCCACCTCCGATTCCATCGACAGTCTCGACTTTGTCGGACCTAACCCTTCCACCCTTCCTCGGAAGGACGACGGGAGATGGGACATCTATGCGATGGCTGACTGCTTAGGCGCCACCCATCGCGAGAACTTCGTCGAATTCTTCTTTGGTTACGGGTTGGATTGATAGGCGCATGCCTTTTCTGATGAGCAGCATGTCTTTCAGTTTGGGGTTGGCTTTTATGTCGTCCAGAGTTATGGGGTTGGGCAGCGCGCGTTCTCCCTTGATGTCGACCATGGACCAGATGGGGTTTTCCGCCGTCGCCTTGTGGTCATAGTGTTGGTCGTCGGGGTCCAGGCCGTGGAAGTCGTCGTACCCTTCCCGGACAACGCTGGCGACGCCCACCACCGACAGGGGCTTGGCGTTGCTGTGATAGAAAAGGATGCCGTCGCCCACCTTCATGTCGTCGCGCATGGAATTCCGGGCCTGGTAGTTACGGACGCCGTCCCATTCGGCCCACCCGTCGGGCTCGTTCATCAGGTCGTCGAAGGAATAGGCGTTGGGCTCGGACTTGAAGAGCCAGTAACGGTTCTCGGGCATGTCTGCTCCTAGTTGTCGGTCGCAATTTCATCGAGGACTTTCAGCGTAATTTTATCCCGGCTGCTTCCATGTCGAAACAGCCTTCTATCAGGTCCTCGCGTTCTTGGCGGAGGACGTCTTTTCGAACCCGCAAGCTGGGCGTGCGGGGCAACTCGTCTCTGATCTCCCAGTACCGGGGAACCTTGAAGTAGGCCAGGTTCTCGGCGCACCAGTAGACCAGTTCTTCGGGGTCCGGTGTTGCGCCTTCCCGAGGAGTGACGTAGGCCTTGACCTCGTCTTCGCCCAGTTCCGAGGGCACTGCCAATACGGCGCAGTCCAGCACGTTGGGGTGGCGCTTGACCACGTTCTCGACCTCCTGGGACGAGATGTTCTCCCCACGGCGGCGGATGATGTCTTTCTTGCGGTCGACGAAGTAGAGGAAGCCGTCAGCGTCAACCCAGCCCAGGTCTCCGGTGTAGAGCCAGCCGTCCCGCAGGGACTCGGTGTTCTGCTCGTCGTTGCGCCAGTAACCGGGCATGATGGCCGGGTTGTGGATGGTTATCTCGCCCACGGTGTCCACGCCCACATGCACTCCGGTCACTGGGTCGGCGATGCGCACCTGGTTCTCGAAGCCGCCCTGCGGGTGTTGGCGCGGCTCTCCAGACGACCCGGCGCGTCTTTCTACCCCGATCTTCTCGATGGTCCCGAAACAGGTCTCGGTCATGCCAAAGCCGACGATTATGTCGGTATCGAACCGGTCTTGGAAGTCGGCCAGGAAGTCGGGCGGGAATGACGGCGAGCCATAGAACAGCCGGACGGTGTTGTCTTTGTCGTCGGGCGACGGCTCGTTCTTGGCCAGTACCGGCATCATCATACCGATGAAGTTCACGATGGTAGCCTTGGCTTCCCGCACCTGGCCCCAGAAACGCGACGCGCTGAAGCGGTCGGTTACCACCAAGGTGCCCCCGGCGGCCAGTGCCCCCATGGTGGAGTAGTACTGGATGTTGGCGTGGTAGTAGGGCAGGCAGGTGAAGAACCGGTCGTCGGGGGTGGCTTCGGTCCAGTGGGCGAACCCCTGCCCGGCGGCCACGTACATCAGGTGGGTCACCTGCACTCCCTTGGGGTTGCCGGTGGTGCCTGAGGTGTAGACCAGCATGGAAATGTCGTTGGGCGATATCTCGGGCATTGCTGCCAGGGGCACAGCCACGTTATGGGCCTCGCCAAAATCGGTCCAACTGGACGGGGAGTTCAACTCTCCCCCGTCTCGAAGCAGCCTGATCTCAACACTGGAGGCCAGATTGGCTGCAGCCTCGGCGACCTCAAAAAGCGATGAATCGCTGACCAGGCCTTTGGCCTCGGAGTTGTTCAGGATGTAGGCCATCTCGTCCCGCTTGTAGGCCGTGTTCACCGGCACGGCGATGGCCCCGATCAGCGACAGGCCGAACCAAGAGTAGACGTATTCGATGCAGTTGGGCAGGAACAGGCAGACCCGGTCGCCCTTCCCGATACCCAAGCCGCCGAACATGGCGGCCGACTTCCGGACGCCGTCATAGAACTCTTGATAAGTCCGGCTCAGGCCGCCGATCTCGATAAAAGTCTTGTCGGGGTGGCGGGCCACCACCTGTTCCAGGAACTGGCCCAGGGACTGCTCCCACGCTTTTTTCGAGTCGGTCGGCATAGAATGGAAACCCTTTCGGAAGTCTGAGAATAAACCCGGCTGTGCCGGTCAAACTAACATGTGGCGCATGGGTGGTCAATGGGCCTGTATAATGCCCGATATGCCAGATACAGAGTCGCAGGCGACCCCAGTTTCAGTGGACCCAAACCGGCTGAAGATTACCAATGACGCTGCTACGGAAGGCACGTTGATCGGGTTCCGGTGCAACGAGTGCGAGACCACCGTGTTCGGTCCGGCCGTCTTCTGCCAGCAGTGCACGTCCACCGACCTTGAGGCCGTGGAGTTGGGGGTTAAAGGCACGCTGTTCAGCTACACCATAGTCAGAATCCCGCCCGCCGGTTGGCCCGGCGACGTGCCATACGTACTGGGCCAGGTGGAGCTGCCCCAGGGGCCTCAAGTGCTGGCGGAGGTCATCGGCTGCGAGCACGATGACCTCAAGATCGGCATGATGGTGGAGATGACCCTCCAAGCGGTCCCGGCGGAGAACGGCGGACCGGACAAGGCCGTCTACAAGTGGCGTCCGGCTTGATCTCCCCGCAATGGGATAAAACCCGGCGGGTGTAATATTGTTATTGCCCAGCCAAGCAAGAATAGTTAGGTGACGACATGGATCCAGGAACAATTGAACATGAGGCGCTGGTTTGCCTCCCGAGGATCAAGCTAAACTCGCACAAAAGCTTCTCCTAAGCCTAGACTCACTCTCGGAAGATGAGTCCAATCAGGTATGGCTGGTCGAGGCCGACCGCAGGGCCCGCGAGTTGGACCGTGGTGACGTGCAGCCAATTGCCGCTGAAGGGGTCCGAAAGAAGGCGAGAAATCTGCTAAGGTGATTTATCAGTTTCACCCGGAGGCTGAAGGAGAGCACCTTGAAACCATCGCCTATTACGAGACTCAACGAGCGGGGCTAGGTGCGTCTTATCTTACTGAATTCGAAGCAATCCTGGAGTTGGTTGTGAGTCGCCAACTCGGTATCCGGTACAGAGAGACCCGGATGTCCGCCGTGTAACGTTGAGACGTTTTCCGTTCGCGGTTCTTTTCCGCGAATCCGACGATACGGTTCAGGTCCTGGCCGTTGCACACCATCGTCGCCGCCCGTCGTACTGGATGAGCCGGTCCTAATATCGGCTTGGAGTGCCCGGCCTGATCAGGAGAAAATTCCATGAACAAGATAAAACCCGGCCGTGAAGTGATGGTAGTGGGCGTTGGTCTGCACCCCTTCGGCCGCTTTCCGGACAAGGACCTGGGCGACCTGGCCATCGGGGCGGTGCTCCCCGCGCTGCAAGACGCAGGCGTCAAATGGAAGGACATCGCCATCGCCTACTTCGGCCACGTCTACTACCAGGGCATGTCGGTGGGCGAGACCACGCTGTCCAAGCTGGGCCTCACCGGCGTCCCCATCGTCAACGTCGAGAACGCCTGCTCCAGCGGCTCCACGGCCTTCTGGCAGGCATATTGGGGCATCACTACCGGACTCTATGACCTGGCACTGGCCTTCGGCGCGGAGAAAGTGCCCCGCGGGCCGGTCACAGTGACCCCCGAGGACAGCCCGGAGCGGTACATCGGAGGCGACCACATGATGGCCGGGTACGCGCTGCGGGGCAAGCGCTACATGGAGGAGACCGGCGCTCCGGCCACGGCCCTGGCCCAGGTGACGGTGAA
>Ga0209445_1000469_pt1 | contig 22946 bp, 20 predicted proteins | sample MarorgKNORR_S2LV_4_FD_188223 | JGI IMG/M metagenome (GOLD analysis project Ga0209445, IMG submission 188223) | Marine microbial communities from the Southern Atlantic Ocean, analyzing organic carbon cycling - NADW_A/KNORR_S2/LV (SPAdes) (version 2) | ecosystem: Environmental > Aquatic > Marine >... | reverse complement strand
TGTATAATGTTTTAACACTGATGGCATCAAGCCTGAGTATGCGTGAATCAAATTCCTGAGAAGAAAAAATTGTTGATTTTTTCGTCCTCATAGCAGAGAATATTAGACTCTCTTTTACTAATTCAGCACCAAGGATACTTACCGTTTTTACCGTTTTTTTTTGACTAGCTAGCAAGAAACATGAAAAAAAAGAAATACCCAAAAGAAATACTTTTTTGTTAAAAAGTAAATTAATATGCATATCTTAATTTGTATTTTGCATGCACTTTTCCATTTTGATCCACATCACCAATCAATGAAAGATATTTATTCACTTTATATTCAAAACCGACAGCGTGGTTTGGATTTGTGAGTGAAAAAGACCGGTGAAAGGCATAATTAAACGAAATTGTTTTGGTTACATTTGCCCCTATTTTGAAATCTTTCTTTCCTCCTGGATCTAAAAGACTGGTTGCACCCTCTATTTTAACTTTCTCTAAAATGCCAAATTGGTCCAAACCGCTAAGTTGGATTAACTTTCGATCTAATTGAGTATCAAGCCAGCCTTCAACCAAACTTGTTGCTCTGGTTCCAATTCCTGAATAAGAAATCTCCTGATCTTCGAATCGTTTACCCCAGGTCAATAATTCCAAGATATCACTTTGCGAAAAACCACTTCCGGAAGTTAGCATTAAATTTGGATTGCTTAATGGACCAGTAAAAGAAATATCAATTTGTTCATCATCAACGGTTGTGATAGCAGTCATATTAAAATAGGGATTGAATCCTTTTTTATCAAAAATTAAATATCCTTCTGTTATTGTGAAGATGTCACCAGAGTAATAAAATTTTCCTTCCTCAAAAATAACTTCTCCGGAAAAATCTGCAGGAAATATTCCCAGTTTTGTAATGTTTATATCTCCTCCAAAACGTGCATCAATCTGGTTGTTTAATAAGGTGAAATCTCCAATAATTGGAAAATTAATCTTATAATTAAATGAGACGCGCCCTTCTTTTGAAAAAGAACCTGCTACATTTGAGGATGTAAATTCCTTGTACATCTCTACATCTAAGAGCGGAATTTTTCCACTAATTGTAATATCATCTTTCCCTTTCATGCTAACATCCAAATTCACTAAACCTTTTATATCCTCTTGGAGCGCTTCAAAGTAAATATTCTCACCAGTAATCCAGATATCAAAGTAAGGCTGGAAAAATTTACTCATATCCATACTACCAGTAAGAAACAAATTTTTTCCCTGTTGTTTCTCCATTGACTTAACCATAATTCCGTTCAAACTTTCTATATTTAATTGGTTCCTGATTAGATTTCCATATCCATCAACTCTATCAATCGGGCTTTTTAGAAGATTGGTAAAAATTTTAGCATCATTTATTCGTATCCATCCGTCCCGAATAAGATTCTGCCAAGTACCATTTAATCCCAGTTTGATATTAAAATCTCCTATAATAGAGTCCACACCGGTTAGATATTGAGTAATAAAACTAAGATCTTTTGTATGCCCCCCCACGTTCAAATAAAGAGGATTATCTAAGGTTGTCTGACCAAAATGAGCTGACCCTATATTATAATCGAACGGTAAAGATGCAGTACCTTCCAAATGACTTTGCTCTTGGTCTGAAGAAAATTGGGAAAAACTCAAGTTTTTTCCATCATAACTCCCTTTACCTTTCACCTGACCAAATTGCATTTTGTCAAACACTGCATCACTAATAGCCACATCAAAATCAAAAAGGGTCTTTTCTGTTGTACCACCTACTTTAAAATTACCGTTTAATTGACCTCCGAGATGAAACCAGTCTGGAATCACCTGTGTTAATATTTTCAGATCTAAGTTTGAGAATTTTGTATTCAAATTAATTTCAATTGGTTGCCCATTCTGGCTCTTTAATGGCAAAGTCCCCATTACTTGCAAACCTGTTTTATCCCCATAAATCAAGGTTAACTCTTCAATATGCATTATCTCATCACGAACAAATAATGAAATGACTAAATCGTCAAAATTCTGTCCTAAAATTGACCCTTTTTTCAAAGAAATATCTGAGGAATAATTATACTTTTCTATTGACTCATGGACTCCAAGTTCTCCAAAAATCATTCCGGATATTTTGAACCGATTATCCTGAATAAAAGGAGAAATTAAGGAAGATTCAATATTCGAAAGCTTAAACCTTCCATCCAATAATTTTTTCTTGTGAAAATATCCCTCAACCACCCCATCATCAACGTGAAGCACAAAAGGTTTTACAATAATTGATTCATCCTTTAGGATGAAGTTTAATGGGCTCGGGAGAGCTAAATAATGCCCTTCATAAGCTGCTTGTAATCGATCAAGAAACACATTTCCATTTTCTTCAATTCTCCCAGATAATTGAATAAAATCATTTCCATTATTCATTTGAATATTCTCTAATTCTACTACTCCAGAAATAAATTTCAGATCAACAGTACCATTGTCGAAATGGTAGTCCTTCCAAATACCATTTTCAAAAATAATATGAGCAAAACCATTTTCAACATTTTTACTGTTATCAAAACTTAAATGAATTTCCATTTCTTCCAAAGAAGCATCTTTATACAGAATATTCCTGCAAAACAAATCAGCATCCAATGAAGGTTCAATAAACGAACCAGATACATTCATCTGCCCCGTAGCTACTCCTGTTTCAAGAGAATCAGACCAAAAATTATTAATAATAAAAACACCTGCTTCTTTCATATCAAATGCCAAATCCATACTTTCAGATCTTAGGTTTACATTTCCTTTCATAATAATCGAACTAGGTCCAATAGATAAAGTAAGGGGATCAATAAATTCCACTAAACTGTCATGATATAAAATAGTACCTGAAATGGAAACTAAATCCTCTAAATATAACTTTGACTCTTGAACTTCTGTTGTTAAAGACAAATTTGAGAGTATACCATCACTTATCAATCCTTCGATCAAAACCATTCCTGAAATATTCGTATTCTCTTGATCTATGAGCCACTGATTTAAGTCTAAATTTGATAATAGAATATTTCCATTTACCATGCCTGAATCTTTCAAAATTCCATTTACTTTCAACATTGTGGAGTCACTTTTCAGTTCTATTGTCTCCACCAATAACTCATCAGGATTTTTTTTCAAGGAAAATTTCCCATGTAAATTCAAACCAAGATCATTGAAGACTTCTGCAATACCATGAAAATTTGTTAAATCAGATTCAAACTTTATCGAAGTTGATAAAGAGGAAAAAACAGGTTTCATGGGAATATCACCAAAAAAATCTTCAGGTAATGATACTTTCCCTATAATCATTTCTCCAGAAAAATGTGCGTCAGGCATCCAAGAATAAAATAAATCCCCCTCAAATGGAATACTTGAAGCCACCCCACTTATATGTGATAATATTATTTTGCCTTTTTCTATTTTCATGGATGACTCATTCAAATCAATTCTAAATAAAGAATCCTCATAATTAACAACCAAATTGTCAATACCTATATTGAGTTCCTGAGGTTGGTAACTGGTGTTACCAACAAATTCCAGATCAAAATTATAAACAGTATCCATATTTATCATTTCCAATTTCCCGTTCAATCGCAAATCATCAATATGAAACGGGAACTTAGGGAAATTTAATTCGATTTTTTTTCCCACTTCACCTTTAATAATAGAATTACCTTTGAGTGCTATCTTCATTTCATTTATTTCAAGGAGATCCAGTGATAATTCCCCTTTGATAAGTGGAATCAGGTTTATTTTTGAGCTCACTTCATTGGAGAGAACATTGGAACCATCTTGATGCCATAATAAAATATCTTCCATAATCACTGTTGAAAATAAATGACCTTTTATAGTTCCAATGGAAATCTGCCACCCCTTACTACTTAAAATATTTTCATTTAAAACAATCTCAATTTTATCTTGCCATAATCTTGGAGTAAATAACAGGATTATCCCCCCAGCGCAAAGGATCCCAAATAATAACAGAATAGTTCTCAGACGTTTCATAAAAATAAAGTTGTTTCTGAACAATACGAAGTTACACGCCGCCAGTTCCAAAAACAAAAAAAGCGTTCTAGTATGAACGCTTTTTTTTGTTGAATCTTTAGGGTTAATCCACTACTTCAAAATCTGCGTCCTCTATTTCACCGTCCCTCTTTTTTGCTTTTGTTTTTGTGGACTTATTTGCCTTTGTTTCCGTTTGGGAAGCATCTTCTTCATTTTTTGATGCTTCATACATTTTTGAAGCTACCTGGGACCAGGAACTATTCAAGGATTCCGTGGCAGTTTTCATATCATCGATATTGCCGCTATCTTTGGCTTTCTTTAGAGCTTCGATCTTTTCGGTCAAAGATGTCTTTTCTTTATCATCTAGTTTATCACCGTATTCCTTAATATTTTTCTCTGTCTCATAAATCAAATGTTCTGACTGGTTTGTCAGATCAATCTTTTCTCGTTTTTCCTTATCTTCCTTATCGTGCTTTTTCGCATCATTGACCATTTTCTCAATTTCCGATTCAGAAATCCCGCTGGATGCTTCAATTCGAATACTCTGTTCTTTTCCGGTTGCCTTATCTTTTGCACTGACGTTCAATATACCATTGGCATCAATATCAAATGAAACCTCGATCTGTGGAATGCCGCGGGGTGCAGGAGGAATATCTGCCAAGTGAAACCGGCCAATAGTTTTATTATCAATTGCCATTTCCCGTTCACCCTGGAGTACGTGAATTTCCACAGTGGTCTGGTTATCAGCTGCCGTGCTGAAAATCTGAGATTTTTTGGTAGGTATGGTCGTATTGCGATCAATCAGGTGCGTGTTCACACTGCCCATTGTTTCAATCCCCAGCGAAAGCGGGGTAACATCTAACAATAGAATATCATCAACATCGCCAGCCAGTACACCACCTTGAATCGCCGCACCTAGGGCCACAACCTCATCTGGATTTACACTTTTATTAGGTTCCTTACCAAATATCTCTTTAACCTTTTCCCGTATTTTTGGTATCCGTGTAGATCCGCCAACCAGGATAACTTCATTAATTTCTGCAGCAGATAGCCCGGCATCAGATATTGCTTTTTGACACGGTGTAACTGTCCGCTCTACAAGATCGGCGACAAGGTCATCAAATTTTGCCCTGGAAAGACTAAGGTTCAAATGCTTTGGTCCAGATGAATCTGCTGTAATAAAGGGCAAATTAATGTCTGTCTGTTTTGAAGTTGATAATTCTTTTTTAGCCGCCTCTGCTGCTTCTTTTAATCTTTGAAGTGCCATTGGATCATTCCGAAGGTTAATCCCATCGCTTTTCTTGAATTCATCAGCGATCCAGTCAATAACCCTTTGATCAAAATCATCTCCCCCCAGGTGCCCGTCACCATTGGATGATTTCACTTCAAAAACACCATCTCCCAACTCCAAAATCGAAACATCAAATGTTCCTCCACCTAAATCAAAAACAGCGATTTTTTCGTCCTTTTTTTTGTCCAATCCATAAGCTAACGAAGCTGCTGTCGGTTCATTAATAATCCGTCGGACATTCAATCCAGCAATTTTCCCGGCGTCTTTTGTAGCCTGACGCTGGGAATCATTAAAATAAGCTGGGACCGTAATCACAGCATCGGTTACCTTTCCCCCAAGATGTTCTTCAGCCATTTGCTTTAACTTTTGGAGAATCATAGCACTAATTTCTGGTGGAGTATATTCTTTATCGCTCACCTTAACGACAACGGCTCCGTTTGAATTCTTATCAACTTTGTAGGGCACTTCAGATATTTCAGTACTTACCTCTTTGTACATCCTGCCCATAAAGCGTTTAATAGAGAATACTGTGTTTTCCGGATTGGTCACTGCCTGTCGCTTCGCAGTCTGCCCAACTAGGCGCTCGCCGTCCTTCGTGAATCCAACAACTGACGGGGTTGTACGACCCCCTTCAGGATTAGTTATAATGGTTGGTTCTCCACCCTCTAAAACAGCTACACATGAATTTGTTGTACCAAGATCAATACCAATTATTTTTCCCACTTTTTTCTCCTTAATTCTAAAATTCTATAAATAAGTTAAAATTTATACAAAATATTACAATTTATGTGCCAAATAAAAATAATTGCCTAAATGGCAGATACTTAAGTATTACAGTACTTTATGACAGAAATAGGGGATATTCTCAGGATTTAGAACTCATTCTTTTCTTTCGAACAGAATTAAATGTAAACTGTCCATCCGAAGTGTCCACTTTTACTTTATTACCGGATACAAATACATTTTCAAGAAGAAGTTCAGAGATGGGTTTTTCCAACGAAGATTGTATTTCACGGCGAAGGTTTCGTGCACCATATTTTGGACTGAAACCTTTACCTAAAAGCAACATTTTAGCCCGCTTGGTTAAAAATAGCTCTATATTCAGTGTAAAAAGATTCTCTCTCAGATCCACAAGGAGAAGGTCTACAATCTCCAATGCCTCTTGCCTGGAAAGGGGATGAAACACAATGGTATCATCAATACGATTCAAGAATTCTGGGTTAAAAATTAATTTAACTTGATCGAGTATCTGGTCTTTCATTGAAGAATAATCGAAATCAGTTTCTATATCTGTAAATCCAAATGAGGTATGATCTTGGATCTCCCTTGTCCCTGCATTGGAAGTCATAATAATGATCGTGTTCTTGAAATCAACTTTCCTTCCCAGTCCATCTGTCAGTACTCCCTCATCAAATAATTGAAGCAACACGTTGAAAACGTCCGGATGAGCTTTTTCAATCTCATCGAACAGGACAACAGAATAAGGATTTCTACGAACCTTTTCGGTCAGATCTCCTCCCTCTTCATGCCCCACATACCCAGGGGGTGCCCCAATCATTCGAGAGACTGAGAATCGTTCCCCATATTCTGTCATATCTATTTTAATAAGCGCATCAGGATAACTAAATAAATAATTTGCAATAACTTTAGCCAATTCTGTTTTACCAACTCCTGTAGGTCCAAGAAAAAGAAATACACCGATCGGCCGATGGGGACTTTTTAATCCTGCTCGAGCCCTTTGAATTGAACCAGACAAACATTTAATTGCTTCATTCTGACCCACAATATATTTATGGATTTCTTTCTCTATATTTAAAAGTTTCTGGGTTTCGGATTGGGAAACTTTGGCCACAGGAATCCCAGTCATTAATGAAACTACATCAGCTATGTGATCTTCAGTAATCAGGACCGGGTTCTTTCCTTCTTCCTTATTCCATTTTTTCTGAACCTCTGCCAGTTTTATCATCAGTTTTTGTTCTTTATCCCTTAGCGAAGCGGCTTTTTCAAACTTCTGCTCAGTAACCACCTGTTCTTTCTCTTTCCGGATTTTATCGATTTTCACTTCAATATCCAGAATAGCCTGAGGGATTTTCATATTCAGCATATGAGCACGTGATCCAGCTTCATCCATAGCATCAATCGCTTTATCAGGAAGAAAACGATCACTTATATATCGATGTGATAGGCCAACACATGCTTCTATGGCTTTTTCATGATAAATAACGTTATGATGATTTTCGTAATTGGATTTCAGACCGTTTAAAATTTGGACAGATTCTTCTGTCGTTGGGGGATTAATCAAAATCTTTTGGAAGCGTCTTTCTAATGCGCCGTCTTTTTCAATATATTTGCGATATTCATCCATCGTTGTTGCGCCAATGCAGTGAATGTCGCCTCGAGCCAAAGCTGGTTTGAATATGTTAGATGCATCCAAAGAACCCGTAGCCCCACCAGCGCCAACAAGGGTGTGAAGTTCATCAATAAATAAAATAAGATTATCCGTATTTTCCATTTCAACCATGATCGTTTTCATGCGTTCCTCAAACTGGCCGCGATACTTGGTTCCGGCAACGATAGCTGCCAAATCCAATGACAAAACCCGTTTGTTATGCAGCAATCCTGGAACAGATTTTTCAGTAATCCGATGTGCTAACCCTTCCACAATGGCAGTTTTTCCAACTCCTGGTTCACCAATGAGAACTGGATTATTTTTCTTCCTTCGCGTCAAAATTTGAGCAATCCGTTCAATTTCATTTATCCTTCCAATAACAGGATCCAGTTTTCCCTTCTGCGCCAATCTTGTTAGATCCCTTGAAAAATGATCCAAAGCTGGTGTTTTTGTTTTAGATGACTTGCTTAAAACAGAATGTTCAACTGATTCTTCCTCAGTTGTTTGTTTTTGTAAAAATTCTTTTACACTCTCATAGTCCAAATTATAGGCATTCATCACTTCAAAAGCAATCCCCTCCGATTCCCTTAAAATAGCCAGCAATAAATGTTCATCATCTGAAACCGCAATACCCAAAGCTATCGCTTCATTGTAGGCATTTCTCAGAATGCGCTCCGCTCTGCGCGTTAGGGGCAAATGGCCAAGAGTCATGGTCCCACCGGACGCTTTGATCATGTCTTCAACCATGGCACATATTCCCTCTACATCACAGTCAAAGATATCCAATATCTTCATCGACAGGCCCTTTTCCCCTCGAAGAATTCCCAATAAAAGATGTTCAGACCCTACATAACTATGTCCAAGGCGAATAGCCTCCTCCTTGGCATATTTCATAATATCTTGAACACGCTTTGAAAAATTTTCTTTCATACTATCTGGAAGTTACGAGTTTGACAATCAGCTATAAAAGTATTCATTAAGTTATCACAAGAAGAGTTCCATTTTCAAGTCGACATGTACGTGACCCAATAGAGGCAACATGTCGATCATGAGTCGTAATAATCATCGCCTGCTGAAAATCCCGGCAGATATTGGTAAAAAGTTCCAAAAGTCGCTCTGCGTTTGCAGCATCGAGGTTTCCAGTCGGTTCATCAGTTAAAATTATATCCGGTGTGTTAATGAGGGCTCTCAAGACCGCCACTCTAAGCCGTTCTCCCCCGGACAGTTGAGATGGAAAATGATCCATTCGTTTTGTTAGACCGACATATTCAAACAATTCCTTTGCCCGGCTTTTTGCAGAGTCTTTAGCTCCCATTAATTCAGCAGGTATTAACACATTCTCCAGTGCTGTGAACTCCGGTAAGAGATGATGAAACTGGAACACAAATCCAATATGACGATTTCTTAATTCAGCCAGTGATTTATCGCCTAAATGAACAATATTTTTTCCACAAATAACTACAGTACCTGAAGTTGCACTATCCAAGGTCCCCAGGATATTCAAAAGTGTCGATTTGCCCGAACCAGAAGGTCCCATAATGGTAACAATTTCCCCCTTGTCAACAGATAAGGATAGCTTTCGAAGAACCTCAAGTTTCCTGGTTCCATTTTGAAACGATTTTGAAATCTGTTTTGCTTCCAGTATCATTTTTCCATATAAATAGCGTCTTTTGGTTGAATCAATACAGCCCGTTGTGCTGCTAATCCAGATGATATACTTATCAAGAAAATTGCAATGAAGGGAACAAGGATCACATCTTTAACAGTTAATATCATGGGTAGGTTTTTCATAAAATAAATGTCTTCCGGTAAATGGAGTAGGCCAAAATTTACCTGTACAGTCACAACCAAAAAACTTAACCCCAATCCAACAGATGCACCAATACCACCAATCATAAATCCCTGCTTCATTAGAATCGATCGAATCATACCAGTCGTAGCTCCAACCGATCGTAGAATACCGATCTCCCTGATTTTCTGGATGGTAACCAGAACCAGTGTGGAAGTCAAATTAAACGAAGCCACAAGAATAATCAAACTTAATACCGCAATGGCACCGATTCGTTCCATTCGCATAGCCTGGAATAAACCCTCATGGATATTCTCCCAGCTCTCAATCGTCATGTGTGGGAACCTATTTAATAACCGTTTCCGGGTCATATTTATTTCTGTCTCAGCAGTCAACCGGATATCAACACCGTCGAGTCCTTTTTTTCTGGTAAAAAGCAATTTCCCAACAGACAATGGAACAAAAACTAACCTGTCATCATAATCCAATACATTCCCCTGGAAAATCCCCACCACCTTTACCTGCACTTTTCGGGGCAGTCCAAACTGCGACGGGTGATCAACTGGGCTCATCAGTTTGAGATAATCCCCTACTGCTAAATTTAATCGGTTTGCAAGCAGTTGACCAATGACAATTGGAAAATCAGATGAGTTTAGTTTAATTTCGTTCAATCCAAGCTGGTAAAAAGAAGAAATCTTATTCATATCTACAGCTTTCAGTGTCGCAATTCTGAGAATATTTCCATCTCCGATGACCAGACCTTTACGCTCCATGAAAGGCATATAAGATAAAACACCTTGTTCCTCCTCCATCTGTTTTTGTATATCAATGAAATCCAGGGATGCTCCTGAAATTCGGAGATCTCCCTCAAACCCGCGGATTTTCGCAGTTACTTTCTTCTCAAAACCATTCAAAACTGCAATGGAGAGTATGAGAGCAAAACATCCCACTGCCATCCCCGCAATAGCAATCAAACCAGTAAACCTGCTTGCACCAACACCTCTTTCTCCAAGTAGAAATCGTTTTGCAATGTAGGTCGAGACATTCATGTCACTCGTACCTAAGGGCTTCTGCAGGATGTATTTTTGCTGCCTTTATTGTTGGTAACAATGATGCTAGCATGGATGCAACCAATCCCGCAAAACCTATAAGACAGATAAGCCATCCATTCATGGCAACTGGGATTCTGTCCATGAAATACACATCTTCCGGGATGGAAATTAACTGGAAACGTAATTGCAGCCATATCAGCAGCAGGGCGATCAAAACACCGGCTAAAGATCCAATGGCTCCTATAATGGTGCCTTCAAAAAGAAAAATCCTTCGAATTGCGTGAGGCGTAAACCCCAGGGAAGTGAAAATGCCAATCTCGCGGATCTTTTCAATTATGATCATTGCCATAGCAGAAACAATATTAACAACCCCAACAAAAGCAATGAGTCCAAAAATGAATAGAATAGGCCAGCGCTGGACCCGAATCCAATCAAATAAAATATGGTGTTTATCTTTCCATGACATCACATACCATGGATAATCCAATTCTGCTTCAAGCTGGGAGTAAGCTGCCCCTGCAAGTGCAGAATTTTTAAATAGAAGCATAAGCCCCGAAATCTGCTTTTCCATACTGAACAGATGCTGAGCGTCTTTTAGGGATGTATACACAATAGAACGGTCATATTCCAGCAAACCTGAGTGAAACAATCCGGTGATTGTGAATGCCTTTACTCGCTGGCCGGAAGATACACCGGTAATGGATTCCATATCAAAAAGTGCAAGTTTATCTCCAACCTGAAGGGACATATTATCAGCAAGACGTTTCCCGATCAGGATGGAACCGGGGTTCAAATTTAATGTTCCATCAACAATAATATGTGTCAACCCGAATTTCTTATCAGGTACAACAAGTCCCTCCACAATGACACCTTCCGCATAAGAACCTCTCCTCAAAAGAGCTGGTCTCTGGATAAAGGGAATGACCGTTTGGCCTAAGGATGTTCCCAGCAGACTGTCCAAGATCGGGTTTTCTTCCGGTACAGGTGTATCCAAAAAATGCTGGAGTCGTATATGTCCGTCGAACCCGGCAATTTTTTCTGAAATGGTAGTTTCAAATCCTTCGAGAATGCTCAAGGTAATGATAAGAGCTGCAATCCCAATTCCTAATCCAGCAATAGCCAGGATCCCCGCAAGTGTAGAAAAACTGCCCTTTTGGGGAGAACGGAGATGACGGAAAGCAATGAAAGTAGGTAGATTCATTTACAGAAAAATTTTCTTCCTTTAACTAATTGGGTTCACTCCTTAACCGTTTTCAAAGAGGGAAAAAGAATGACGTCTCTGATCCATCGATTCTCTGTTAAAAGCATTACCAGGCGGTCCACTCCCACACCAACTCCCCCTGTTGGGGGCATGCCATACTCTACAGCCTGTAGAAAATTTTCATCAACTGGGTGTGCTTCCTCATCACCGGCAGCATGGAGCTTCTCTTGGGTTTCTAGGCGATCTCTTTGATCAATTGGATCATTCAGTTCAGAAAAAGCATTCGCAAATTCTGCACCGCCAATAAAGAGTTCAAACCGCTCTACAATCTCTGAATTATTATTTCGGTGCATCTTCGCCAGGGGTGAAATCGCCTTTGGATAATCTATTACAAATGTCGGCTGGATTAAATTGGGTTCAACAAGCTTTTTCATCAGTTCATCAAGTAACTGTCCGTAATTTGCTTTCTCCGGTACAGACAGCCCCTGTTCTTTACAAATCTCTTTTATTTGAGTTTCATCACCACCGGTTATATCCTGACCAGTTGCTTCCTTCAGCAGAGCCAGGAAAGGTTTTTTGATAAAAGGTTTTGAAAGATCTACCTCAATTCCACCCCAATTAAGCTGAAGAGAACCAACCCCTTCTGCAACTGTGCGGATCATTTCTTCAACAAAATCCATCATGAATCCATAATCGGCATAGGCCTGGTACCATTCAAGCATTGTAAACTCAGGGTTGTGATTTCGGTCCATACCTTCGTTTCGAAAATTCTTCGCTAGTTCATATACCTTATCTATCCCCCCAATGATGAGCCGTTTCAGATACAATTCATCAGCGATCCGAAGATATAAATCCTGATCCAAAGAGTTATGGTGAGTGATAAAAGGGCGCGCATTCGCTCCGCCGTAGAGGGGCTGGAGTACAGGGGTTTCCACTTCTAAAAATCCCCTGTCATCAAAAAATCGTCTGATCATAGAAATAATTTTTGCTCTTTTTATGAATATTTCCTTGTTATCAGGGTTCACAACCAAATCCAGATGACGGTTACGGTATCTTTGCTCTTTATCAGAGAAAGCATCAAAAATCTCTCCGTCTTTTTCCTTTACAATCGGGAGGGGGCGAATGCTCTTAGAGAGAATAGTTACTGTTTTAGCATGGATTGATATTTCCCCTGTTTTTGTCTTGAATACATATCCCTTTACGCCAATATAATCACCCATATCAAGAAGTTTAAAGTGGATATAGCTTTCTTCTCCTACATCATCCCGGCGAATATATATCTGGATACGCCCTGCTCCATCCTGAATGTGACAAAAAGAAGCTTTCCCCATTTTTCGTATCGACATAATTCGGCCTGCTATTGTTACATCTTTATTTTCCAGAGAATCAAAATTCTCCCGGATTTCCCCACTGTAATGAGATTGCTTGAAAAAATAAGGGTAGGGATTTACTCCGGCATCTCGCAGTTTCTGTAGTTTTTCCATCCGGAATTTTATAATTTGTTTTAAACTGGTATGTTCTTCAGACATGATATTTTTTTTCTCCTTGAAAAAATGTGTAGGGAATTCTGGTTAATTTTTCCCAATACGCTGTATCAGAAACGCCCTGATAAATGAATCGATATTCCCATCTATCACAGCCTGGACATTGCCTGTCTCTTCCTTTGTCCGGTGATCTTTGACCATATTGTAGGGGTGAAATACGTAAGAACGAATCTGACTCCCCCAACCAATATCCATTTTTTGATCTTCCAGCTCTTTGGCAGCTTCTTTTTCTTCCTCCAATTTTGCTTGATATAGCCGGGCCTTCAACACTTTCATTGCCTGCGATTTATTCTTGTGTTGAGATCGTTCATTCTGACATTGAACTACGATCCCGGATGGCAAATGAGTGATCCGGATGGCAGAATCGGTTTTGTTTACGTGCTGGCCTCCTGCTCCACTCGCTCGATATGTATCAATTCTTAAGTCATTGGAATCAATCTCTATCTCGACATCCTCGTCCACAGATGGATACACAAATACAGAAGCAAACGATGTATGCCTTCGATTGCTGGCATCAAAGGGAGAAATCCTTACTAAGCGATGAACTCCTGCTTCCGCTTTTAACAATCCATATGCAAATTCTCCTTTTACTTCCAGGGTCACGTCTTTGATTCCTGCTTCATCACCAGGTTGATAATCAAGCAATGCGGAAAGAAACTTTTTCTTTTCAAACCACCTTGTATACATTCGGTATAACATTTCTGCCCAATCCTGGCTCTCTGTTCCTCCTGCCCCGGGATGTATGGTCAGGATAGCATCCTGATCATCCTGAGCTTCCCCAAGCATGAGCTGAAGTTCAAGATCTTCCACTATCTTTTGGTAGGTAGACAGTTCTACATCTACTTCCTCCACGGTTGATTCCCCCGCCTCAGCAAATTCCAACAGGACTTCTACATCTCCATGCCTTTGCTTAAGGTCTTTCCAGAGATTGATTTCTTTTTCAAGAATGCCGGTTTTTTTTAAAATGGAAGAAGCCTTGGAGTTGTCGCTCCAGAAGTCAGGAGCTAATGTCTTTTTCTGAAGTTTTCCTAAATGAACTTCTTTAGATGACAAGTCAAAGATACCTCCGGAGCTCAAGGTATTTTGATTCGGTAGAATTAAATCGATCTTTCAATTCACTTAAATCCATAGAAAAATTTACAACTTTGGATTCGTACTGAAAAACGATGAATAAAAAAATAGGGAAATTTTCAGTTCATTAAACTTACCCAGATAAATTCGTCTTCCACCGACGTCTGATAATACGGAATGAAGTCATTAAATCCCACTGGACCTTTGCCATCTTTTACTTTGTACTGAAAATTATGCCAGGGGCAGACTATAAACTCACTATCTACTGCAGCTTTACAAATTGGTCCTTTCTGGTGTGCACATACATTACTGTAGGCATGAAATTCACCTTCAACTTTAAATACGGCAACTGGTACCTTGTCAAGTATAAACTTTTTCCCCTTTTTCTCCTGGAGCTCACTCACATTTGCAGTTTTATAAAATATTTTCCCATTAATTTGTTTGTTTTCTGAACAAATTTCCTTCTGCCCCAACAGTTTCTATTGTATTCAAACTTCTCCATGAATGGAGAATACGATAAAAACATAAATCCAGACTGGTTTCACCAATTCATCTCCTCCATCTAAAGAGTGATACGCTGTTAAGGCATGAAGAGCAAGAGTAAGAAATACCACCCAGGAAAGCATGTGGAGCTGTTTCCAGGGCATTACGGATTTTAGTGCAATTCTTGCAAAGGAAAACCGAAATGTTCCTAAGGGAAATAAAACCAGGATTGGATAGAGCCATTTCTTCCCTGCAGGTTCCATCTCTCCCCAGCTTCCATATTCTTGAATATCCATCCAGATAACATAAAAAACCACCCCAATCCATAAGAGGTGAACAACATCAAAGAAGAGAGGATAAAATTTCTTTTGAGCATAATCCAAGGAAGTGATGGCCAGGAAGAGCAACTACAAGAATTGTAAATACATTTTCTTTAGCCGGGTAATTGTTAGGATTTACAATGCTACCCATTTTTTGCACTCCTGAATTAAAACTAATTCCCAATCTCGCAATAAAAAGAAAAAAACTTGTCATTTCCCTGAATATTTTAGAGATTGGCGCTATTAAGATAATTCATATCGGTTAATTTTAATAACAATATTTAAGAATTAAGACCATTTATTCCGGAATACAATACTGTTCCAGGCTCATATAACCAATAAGGAGGATATATGAAACAAATATGGTATTTTATTTTTTCCATCTTAGTATGTGGGTTCACTCATCTTCAAGCTGTTGATTATGCAACTGATATCCAACCAATTTTTACTGCTAATTGCATAAGTTGTCATGGTGGGGATAATGGACTTCATTTAGACTCATATGCTAACGTGATGGAAGGAAATAGTAATAATGGTCCTGTCATAACTGCTGGAAATGCAGATAGTAGCATCCTTGTACAAAAGATTTCAGGGACTGCTAATTTTGGAGGTCGAATGCCTGCGGGAAACCCCTCCTATTTCGATAGCCATCAAGATGAACTGCAATTAATTAAGGATTGGATTAACGAAGGAGCATTAGAGAACCCTCTCGGAATTACCAAGCTCAATACAATCCCAGACAACATTATTCTCAAACCAATCTATCCCAATCCCTTTAACCCCTCTGCTACCATTTCCTGGGAACAGCCCAAGGCGGAAAATGTCAATATCAATATTTTTAACCTAAAGGGTGAACTAGCAAATGAATTTTCATTTACAAAAAGCCAGCCTGGATTTAATAGCTTTAGCTGGCATCCAGAGAATCTACCTGCGGGTATCTATCTCATCCGACTCACAGGAGAAACATTTACCGTTACACAGAAAGCCATCTATCTTAAATAATTTATTTTTTGTAGCCTGATGAGACTATTCAAATTATCCCTCCTTGGGATTTTTCTTATCGCTTTCTGGTCCTGTAGTGATCTTGGGGATGAAGTTAATGAAGATTGTGCCGGCATACAGAATGGCAATACCACAGTAGATGAATGCGGTGAATGTGGTGGTGATAATTCAACCTGTGTAAATTATTCCACGGAGATCCAACCTATATTTACTAATAAATGTACAACCTGTCATGGTAGTTCAGGTGGGCTAAATCTAACATCATACAGCGCTTTAATGAATGGAGGTACCAGTGGAAATGTTGTCATATCTAACAATGGGCCTGGGAGTTATATAATTAAAAAACTGCGTGGGACTGGTTCCGGTGGTCAAATGCCTGCATCTGGTTGTTGTCTTGAGGACTCTGAAATTCAACTTATTGAAACCTGGATAAATGAAGGAGCACAAGATAACTAATGAGTAAAATATTTTTCTCTTCCCTCAGTTTTTTACTTTGTTTGGACTTTGCTTTTGCTCTCCCCCGTTTTGCTGTCCAAAATGGTTCCTCCTGCATGGCCTGTCATGTAAACCCCACCGGCAGCGGACTCAGAAATGATTACGGCAGTAATGTGGTCGCCCTGGAAGAACTCCCTTTCAAACGCTGGCAGGCAAAAGGTAATGAAGACTGGGATGGAACTATCGGGGATCACCTTCAGGTGGGGGGTGATTTTCGTGTGCAGGGAATTCAATATGGTAATACAGCAGACACAACCAGGAAATCTGCGGTCTTCCCCATGCAAGCAGAGGTTTATATCTATCTAGAACTACATGAAAATGCAGGTATGTTTACGAAATTGAGCGCCAAAAACAGTGAGACGGAATTCTGGGGATTATTCAAAGTCCTTCCTCAAAATGGCTGGATACGGGTTGGACAGACCCTTCCCAATTATGGGATTCGATTGGATGATCATACCTCATTTTTTCGTTATGGAAATATGTCAAAAACGGGTATTGGTTTAGATTACCAAGAAGGATTTCAACTTTTTTGGTCAAAAAAATCATCTCTTATTGAGTTCGGTTTGCCATTTGGGAATGGTTTTCTTTTCACTGCCAGTGGTGGAACTCCACTGAATTCAGGTTCCCAGGAGATCAAGAATATTACCAGCCAGTTATATTTTGCACGCTCTTTTGAAAAGTTTTCTCCCATGTTCAGCCTGAACCTAATGAAAGAAAATGATTTGTCTCTCATGGGCATAGCAGGGGGATTGTCCTTTTCAAAATTCACGTGGACATTTGAACTGGATAAAGCAGAAAATTTGATTAATGGAAAAAATTCATATGCCTATTATGATGAACTGGCCTGGGAAATAAAACAAGGAGTACATCTCATCGCCAAATATGACTTTTTTGACCCGGATGAAAAGTGGAAAACAGGCGCAATCAGCCGCTACACCCTGGGAGTAGAATTATTTCCATTAAATGTTCTTGAGGTTAAGATCCAGGCCCGGCTAAGTGAAGTTGATAAAAATGGTTTTATCCAGCCGGATCCTGAATATCTGGTCCAATTTCATACTTGGTTTTAAATAGGAGAAACAAAATGAATATAAAAAAAGTTTGGCTTCTTTTTCTTTTGATTGTGTTTTCAGCAACCATGATTGCTGGTGACAAAACCCCAAAAAATCTGAAAGTCTTAGATTTTACGTCCACTAAAGATGTAAAAAAATATATGAAAATGATATCGAAGGACTTGGGTGCGAAATGTAAGTACTGCCATGACATGAATGATAAATCCATCGATACGGAACATAAAGATATTGCACGGTTTATGATGACAATGGTTCAGACTCAGAATGATTCAGTCTTCAATTATGAAGGAGCTCCTCAAATATCTTGCTGGACTTGCCATCGGGGCTCAACAATGCCTGAATTAGTCAGACCAAAATAACTTTTTCTTCCTCCAATAACTAAATTTAATACTCAACTCTATACATAGTTATTTTATTCTTTTTCCCCTTCACGTTGATTGCTTCCAACTCCTCCAGAGCATAATTATCTTTATCAAGTAAATCGCTCCCACTTCCTGCCAGGATAATTTTCCCTGCCCTGGCCGCACTGCATAAACGTGCACCCAGATTTACATTGTCACCTATTACAGAATAATCCACACCGGATTGTTTAATTTTTTATTCTCATTAAATAAATTATATTAAGAATATGCTTATAAACAGGCTGAAAAAAACAGATTAAAATAGGTAAAAAAAAGTACGTAGTTTCCTAAATTGAAGTATTTGAAATGAGAAATGTCTAATAAATAGATTTAGAATTTGGTTTTTCAATAATCAGGATTTAAATCTCAACCAATAAGAAAAGAACATATAAAAAGAAAATAATGTCTGACATTGAAAACTTAACAATTGGTATAGAAGAAGAATATCAGATCATCGATCCAGAAAGTCGTGAGCTCACATCTTTCATATCAGAATTTCTGGAAAAAGGGGCTTTTCTTTTTCGGGATCAGATGAAACCTGAGTTCCTTCAATCCCAAGTGGAAATTAGCAGTAAAGTATGTAAAAATATACAAGAAGTCCGTGAAGAAGTACAGAAACTTCGGCGGATGATAAGTGACTTTGCTGAGAAGAATAACCGGCGAATTCTTGCAGCAGGCACACATCCTTTTTCTCTCTGGGAAGACCAAATTGTTACAGATAAGGAACGGTATATGGGCTTGCTTGATACAATGCAGTACGTTGCCAGGCGCCTGTTAATCTTTGGAATGCATGTTCACATCGGGATTGAGGATCGTGACCTGCAAATTGATATTATGAACCAGATGAGTTACTTCATGCCTCATATTTTAACCCTATCCACATCTTCCCCATTTTGGAAGGGACAAAATACCGGCTTTAAATCCTACCGAAGTATTGTGTTTGAGGACCTTCCCCGCACTGGAATACCGGAACGATTTGGTTCCGCAGCAGAATATGACCAGTATGTACATACATTAGTCAGCTGCAACAGCATCGAAGAACCTTCAAAAATTTGGTGGGATATTCGACCCCATTCTACATTCCCAACTCTTGAATTTAGAATATGCGATTGTACAACAAAAGTTAATGAGGTTATGGCGATAGCCGCACTCATCCAAGCACTTGTTGCAAAACTGATCCAGTTTCGCCAATCCAATCAAACCTGGAGAAAATATCGACGTTCCCTTGTTGTTGAAAATAAATGGCGGGCCTGCAAAAATGGAATTGATGGAAGACTGATTGATTTTGGAAAGGAAAAGGAAATCTCCCTGCGCTCTTTAATGAAAGAAATGCTTGAGTTAGTTGATGATGTCGTTGATCCCCTTGGGTCACGGGAGGAAATTGACTATATTCACACAATGCTGGATAAGGGTACCAGCGCAGACAGACAATTAGCCTGTTATGAAAAAACTCAAAGTTTTGAAGCTGTCATTGATCAGCTCTGCGAAGAAACTCTTGAAAACTGTTAGAAAATTAATCCTGGACTGAAAATAGTACTTCCATTAAAATCGTGGAAAAATGAAAAAAGCTGTTATCCTTTTAAGCGGAGGACTTGATTCTGCCACCACTTTGGCAATCGCTCAAAATGATGGGTTTACACCTTATGGTTTGACCTTCAGCTATGGCCAGCGTCATCAATTTGAAATTGGTGCTTCTCAAAAAATTGCCGAGGCCTGTAACCTAACCGATCATATTATCACAGAAATAGATCTTCGTGCTTTTGGCGGGTCAGCACTGACAGATGATATAGACGTTCCCAAAGACCGCTCCGAAAGCACAATGAGCGGATCAATCCCTGTCACGTATGTCCCTGCCAGGAATACTATTTTCCTTTCTTTTGCCTTGGCCTGGGCTGAAGTTTTACAATCCAACGATATTTTTTTAGGAGTAAACTCCATGGACTACAGCGGTTATCCCGATTGCCGACCAGAATATATCCAATCTTTCCAAGCCATGGCAAACCTGGCTACAAAAGCGGGAGTGGATGGTGATCAGTCCATTACTATTCACACTCCATTAATCTCCATGACAAAAGGAGAGATAATTAGAAAGGGATTGGCACTTGGCGTTGATTATTCTCTAACCCATTCCTGCTACGACCCGGATAAGGCCGGGAATGCATGCGGCAGATGTGATTCATGCCGCATTCGCCTGAAAGGATTTCAGGAAGCTGGGACTGCAGATCCCATCAATTACACATGAGTTATTCAATTAAAACACTTTATTATACCCTTCAGGGGGAAGGATTTTACACCGGGCGTCCAGCGGTATTCTGCCGGTTCAGCGGCTGTAATCTCTGGTCCGGTTTGGAAAAAGACCGAAAGAAAGCAATCTGCAGTTTTTGTGATACAGAATTTGTTGGAACTGACGGTTTGAACGGAGGAAAATATGCTACCGCAAAGTCAGTAGCAAAAAAAGCATATTCTCTCTGGCCCGCTGAAACAGAAGCCACACCTTATGCGGTGTGCACCGGGGGTGAACCTCTCCTGCAATTGGATTCTAAACTCATTCATGCCTTTCATAAAAATGGATTTGAAATTGGAATTGAAACAAACGGAACGATACCAATTCCGGAGGAAGTGGATTGGGTTTGTGTCAGCCCTAAATCAAGCGCTGAACTCATCGTGGAAAAAGGTGATGAACTTAAAATAGTGTATCCTCAGAATGGACTTGATCCTTTAGATTATGAAGGCCTTGATTTCGATCATTTTTCCCTTCAGCCTATGGATGGACTAAACATTCAGAAAACCACCCATGCAGCTCTGGATTACTGCATGAAACATCCGCAATGGAACCTCAGTTTACAAACCCATAAATTGCTTAACATTCCGTAAACTTACCCCATGGAAATATTCAAAGAAATAACTTTTGAGGCGGCTCACCTCCTACCTAATGTACCTGAAGACCATAAATGCCGTCGTCTTCATGGACACTCTTTTCATATCCGCCTGTTTATTAACGGACCCATAGATAAAGACACGGGATGGATCCAAGATTTTGATGACATCAAGAAAGCTTTTCATCCGATTTACAAACAGCTGGATCACCATTATTTGAACGAAATCCCCGGCTTAGAGAATCCCACCAGTGAATACCTTTCAATCTGGATCTGGGACCAGTTAAAACCAACTCTTTCGAACTTATCCAAGATTGAGGTTATGGAAACCTGTACTTCCGGATGTATTTACAGAGGTGAATTGTCCCAATGAACAGGGAGTTATATTATGCCTGAACCGGAAGGAAATAAATTCGACTTTGTTGACGAAAGCTATATTCGTCCGGACTATCTGGAAATATTTAAATTTGACAGTCCAAATCAGTATATCATGACTGAAACCGATGAATTTAGCGCTGTCTGTCCGTTTAGTGGTCTTCCCGATCTTGCTTATGTGCAAATCAAATATTATCCCGAAGGTGGGAAATGTGTGGAACTAAAAAGCCTAAAATATTATTTCATCAGTTTTCGAAATGTTGGGATTTACCAGGAAGCTGTAACCAAACGTATATATACAGACCTAAAGAGTGTCCTTGAAACCGAAAAACTTACTGTCACAACCATATATAACACCCGGGGCGGATTTGATACCACCTGTGTAGAGGGGAGTATTGATTGACCCAAAATTGCTTCAAACTATACGGATAAACATGTTATGAAACTGCCTCCCAATTTTCACATTGTGAAACATTCTCTGATCCAGCATAAAATGACTTTTCTGCGGAATAAGAACACCAAGCCAAAAGAATTTCGGGAACTGACAGATGAAATCACTATGCTGGTAGCAGCGGAGGCTACCAAAGGCCTTCCACTAAAAATTGTTGAAACAGAAACACCATTGACAAAAACAACTTCAAAAATTTTAGATGTGAAGGATGTTGTCATTGTACCAATTTTGAGAGCAGGACTGGGAATGATTAATGGATTAACCAAACTCATTCCCAATGCAAAAATAGGATATGTTGGCTTGGAGCGGGATCATGAAACACACAAACCGATGGACTATTATTTCAAAGTCCCTTCAAAGGCAGAGGATAATATTTTTATGGTCATAGATCCCATGCTAGCTACAGGGGGAACAGCCATTGCAACCGTAGAAAAGCTGAAAAACCTTGGTGCACATACCATCAAATTTATCTGCCTGATTGCAGCGCCGGAAGGAGTTAAGGCCTTTTCAACCAGTCATCCGGATGTGGATGTTTACACTGCTGTGCTGGATGAGAAATTGAATTCACAAAAATATATCGTGCCGGGGTTGGGTGATGCCGGTGACCGCCTTTTTGGGACAGAATAAATTTTCTAATTTTTTCCCCTGAGTACAGATATTTACTTTTTTTTTAGGTAATTCAAATCAGTAAGTTCTCATCGAATTTTACCTAGATTTGACTCCGTAGCTCAGTTGGTAGAGCAGTGGCCTTTTAAGCCATTGGCCGTGAGTTCGAGTCTCACCGGAGTCACACCCCATCTCTCTCTGACGTAAGCCCTCGTTTTATAACGGGGGCTTTTTGTTTCTACTATTATTCTCTAAATGTTATAAAGCAATCAATCTTAATCAAGGCAGGTCAAATACACCCTAATAATGGACACACTTTTGATGGACACAACTTATTCATAAGGTAAAATTAAAGGTAAGATATAAGTGTGCCAGACATTCCACAAAGATGTCGGGCACACGCTTGAACAACTAATTCAATCTTAATTGCAAATCTCAACGAAAAAAGACCCCACACACCCTAAAGTGAAGGGAGGTAGGGTCAACGTATAAACCGTGTACACATTCTACAGCAAAATTTTGAGATTCT
>Ga0209445_1000467_pt1 | contig 23014 bp, 24 predicted proteins | sample MarorgKNORR_S2LV_4_FD_188223 | JGI IMG/M metagenome (GOLD analysis project Ga0209445, IMG submission 188223) | Marine microbial communities from the Southern Atlantic Ocean, analyzing organic carbon cycling - NADW_A/KNORR_S2/LV (SPAdes) (version 2) | ecosystem: Environmental > Aquatic > Marine >... | reverse complement strand
TATGCGTAGTATTAGAAGATCCTCTACTTCTTTTCCAACCAGATGATGATCCTGAACCTGACGTTTCATCATCATCATCATCTTTATCACCGAAAATAGCCCTAAGTAAAACGGCAAAAAAGACAGCAACAAATGCTATTCCAATTGTTCTTAAACATGCTTGCCGGTGTTCTTCTTTTGCTGCTTCTTCAGCATCGAATTCTGCTTTAGTTTTCATCGGTTTAGGTGCTGGTCCAGTTTCAACTCCATCTGTAGATACTTCAGCTTTCTTTTCTTCCGTTGTTCTGCTGGCAGTTATTAGGCCTACATCTGAATTCAAAACATCAATCGTATAGTCTAAATCCTGGAGCGCGTTTATGGATGCTTTTAACGTTGTTTTAACATCTACCGGGAAATTGCGAGTTTGAAGCGTTCTTGAAACTGCAGTAGAAGGCTTACCTTGCGCAAGGATAATGGTCGAACTAGACAGATATAATACCAGCGAAAATAGACGTATTTTCCCATTTATTGTTTTAGGACGGACTAGTCGCCGCATATTTTAGTATTTTAAGCTCTGATAAGTAAAATCAGATACATTACTATTACCATCAAAAGTAATAATTACAGTCAGCGATTTTGATTCACTGTTTCTATCAGAGCTGGCTCCTGCAGAGCTGGTTACACCTCCAAATAAAAATGCCCAAAAACCTCGGTTAAGCTGCCGTTGACCATAAGTAGCAGATACCTCGCTAGAGGAAGATTGGTTACTGCCAATTTTATCATAGGTCCAGACCTCATTTCCTTGTGAATTTTTAGTTACAATATTTGGAGAGCCAAGCACTTCAAGTACCTCGGTTTGATTCATTCCTTTTTTGATTTTACTCTGTACAGTTCCGAGGGTTAGTTTGTCTTCTTTTTCTACAGGAACTTCAATAACAATCGGATCAGGGGGTGCACAGTTAAACAGGATGAAACTAATAGATAGAATTGGAACAAATTTTTTCATGATATTATTAAAACCTCATTTAGTTAATATATATTGAACAAAATCTTATATTGATTTGTTCCAAAATCAAATAAATATATACTATAGCTCATTTGTTAAACAGTGTATTGATCCTCCACTTAATTGGAATTGTGATACTGGACTGATCTCCAGTTTTATGTTTATACTATTTAGCGTTTCTATTATTGCAGGATCTGAAAACCTACTGGAGCTAATTAATAAACCTGGAACTGATAAATTGTTTACGGCTAAAGATCCAATATCTTTTTTTAAACCAATTGTATCATGGGAAGGAATATTTAAAATTTTAATATTTGTTGAGTTTGCATATTTAGTTAACTGGTTTAAAGAATTTTTGGAGATTAATTTTTTACATACAATAATAGCACATAAAGTACCAAAAATATCAAAGACAGTAGTAAATACTGTATCCAGATGAAATGCATTAGTTTCAATAATGATTAATTCATTTACCCCCAGAAATGATGCAACTTCTTCTGCTCCAATTAATGAATTTCTATTCACGCCACTGAAAAGTAATTTTTCTTTTGGGCAAAAATAAAATTCTCCTCCTTCTGCAAACATATTTTTTTTACCAGGAAGTTCTTTAATATTAAAATCTAACTTTTCAAGAGATTCAGCAATCATTTTTGTCTCAGCATCTCTATTTTTCTGCGAAAATTTTAATAGTAATGCATTGCCATTTAAGTCGCTAATAAATGTATCTCTAATAAAAACGAAATCATGACCAAATTTATTTTTTTCAAGTTCTTTTGGAAAAGAAAATTCAACAACATCAATCTTATTGTTTTTCATAGTATTAATGAGATTTAATCTTTCCTTGATAATTAAATCTTGATCAGGGATTATTCCATCTCTCATAACAGGATTGTCTTTATAACCTATAACACCAGTCCCCCACCATGGACTATTAGGCAATTTGGTTATTGCGATCTTCATTCTATGATAAGTCTATTTCTTCTGATGATAGAAACTCATCTATTCTATTTTTTAGATCATTTCTTGCAACACGATATGGTTGCAAATCTTCGGTATTATTGCTCCATCCGTGAAAAGGGTCTTTAATACTCCAGTGGAGCCTAATTTTTTCATTTGGAAATACTGGGCAAGATTGATTTGCATTATCGCATACTGTAATTATTATATCAAAATTATTATCAATAAAGTTATCTATGCTTTCAGACTTTTGATGGCTGATATCAATACCCCATTCTTCCATTACAGATATTGCTGCTGGGTTAAGGCGAGAAGGGTGACTACCTGCACTAAAAATATCGAACCTATCGCCAGCTTCTTTTCGGAGGAGACCTTCAGCAATTTGAGATCGACAGCTATTACCTGTACAAATAAAAATAGCACGTTGTTTCATTAAATATTTGGTTTAATTGCAGATGAAGTATGCAGTTTCTCCGGCTTCTCTATTGAAGATATAGATTAGATCAATAATATTTATTCTACTGTCAGAGTTGATGTCAATCGTAGCTTCATAATTATTATATCCAATTATATGTTCAATTAGTTCCTGGGATGTAACATTTTCATAGCAGTTAAAATACCATATTCTTTTTACAAGGGTTGAGTCAATTACAAAAGGATTAACAATATCATCCTGATAACTTGCAATGGATAATGTTCTTGCTAATTCGATTTCATCAACTGGATCCTGCTTATGCCATAAATTCAAAAAATATTTTTGCTCTTCAAAAAAATTATGATCAGCCTCATCATTATAGATAGTGAAAAAATAAAACATGCCTCTAGCAATGTTACCCTTGACAACTTCTCTTGGTTCAAATTTACCGTTGTCATTATCTACTTCAGAAAACTCATCAATATATTGACTAGGAATACTCGTTTCATAATAATCAAAACGCCACCATTTATCTGTATCATTATCATCAATTTCTGCATAGGGTTTATTCCCACGAGATGAGTTTACATTTCCTCTGCAGGGGTATAGATGGTGCAAATCACTTTTTTGAGGTTCAGAGCCTGCACCCATACTTTGAGGCCATGAATGTTCACAATTCATGTTTTGTGCGTTAGTTTGTGGTCTTGGGTCTTGATTTGGATCAATTGTAATGGTGTAGTTAGTATAGATTCCTTTTAAAGTATTATCATCCTCTAAATCAATAATTGAATACATTACATCTCTTGCCTGATTGTAACCAAGTGTTGTACTTGTTTTATAGTTTGTAGATAAATAGTTAAATAAAGATTCTCTTGTTAGTCCGGGACCAATAATAGTTTGACAAATCAAAGATTCTGAAATAAACCAAATAAATAAAATTATTTTATACATCATGTAGAATTTAAATTTTTCTAGATAAACAAAAAAGTTCGACAATCATTGATAATTATTGAACTTATATTCTAACTATCTTGGTGCTAAGTTAAATAATAATTATTTAAATTTGTATATGTCTGAATCTGAGACGAAGTCGTTTGAACCTATATTTAGCAATCCATTGGAAACTTCCTCTGGGTTAACAATAAATGATTTAAATCGTTATCTACCCGCTATTCAAACCCTGGAAGATGTTTCTATGAGCTCTGAAGAAATGAAAGAGGGTCTTTTTCTTTCAGAAGGATCTGAGGGGTTGAGGAAATTACCTGCCCAGAGTATTGATTTAATTATTACAGAGCCGCCTAGAGAGCCGTGGCATGATATAGATAATCGTGGTGCTCAGATGACAATACAAGAATATTATGATTGGAATCAAAATTGGCTATCAGAAGCACACAGAATATTAAAAAACACTGGAGGTATCTATCTAATATGTGATTGGCATTATTCTAGTATGTATTATGGACTACTAAGTAATCAGTTTATTGTTCAAAATCGTATCACATGGCATAATAGATTAGCTAGAGATAAATCAAAGACCCCAACATGGAAAAATCAATCTGGTGATATTTGGTTTGTAACAAAAAATGATGATTTTCTATTTAATAACCATGCTGTAAGTTTAAAATCAGATAGAGATAATCTCATCCATGATCGCGATGAAAAATTGCAAACTAATTTTTGGTTTGATATCCCCGCTATTAACAAGCAGGATGCACGTTTTTCAGATAAATTATATACTAAAATACTAGAAGCAAGCAGTTTTAAACTAAATTGGATATTGGATCCTTTTATGCGTAATGGTGACGTTGGTGTAAGCGCTAAAAAAATAGGAAGACGCTTTATTGGTTTTGAGACCAATAAGGATCTAATACTATTATCTATGAAAAGAATAGATCAAAAAGATTGATGGCTATGTCTTTTACAGAGCAAATAAAACAAGACATGTATACTGCAATGAAATCTGGTGATAAAATCAGAACAAATATACTTAGAACATTATTATCATCACTCAAAGAAAAAGAGATTGAAAAAAAAGATAGTTTAAATGAAGATGAATATTTTAATGTTATTAAAAGATTGGTAAAACAACATAAAGAATCTGCTGATGTATATCAGAAAGCTGGAAGATCAGAATTAGCTGAAAAAGAGATTTTAGAATTAAATGTTTTAACAGAATACCTTCCTGAGATGCTATCTGAAGAACAGACTATTAATTTAGTTAAAAAAGTTATTGATCAATTATCAGTAAGTAATCTTTCAGATATGGGAAAAGTTATGTCTTCTATTATGCAGCAAAGTAATGGAAATGTAGATGGAACACTTGCTAATAGGCTAGTTAAAGAATTATTACAATAAATGAGTTTGTTTTTAGATGGACTTGCTTTTTTATACATGCTCCTTAATGGAACAATCGGATTTACTAGAGGACTAGTAGATGAATTGGGTAGATTAATCGGGTTAATTTTTTCAATACTAATAGCTATCAGTCAGACAGTAAATATTTCTAGTCTAATATTAAATAAAATAGATCTAGAGCCTTGGTTAGCAATTTTGTTGGCCTTCAGTAGTGTATTTGTATTGATATTAGTTTTTAGTAGAATAATAACCAGATTATTTCAAATCGCTCTCCTTTCTAAAGCAAATAAGTGGATAAATAGTTTGTTGGGGTTTTTATTTGGTGTGTTGAAAGGATTTTTTATTATCACAGTTTTTGTTTGGATTCTAATTATCTTACCTATAGACAAATGGACTAATATAATAGAGCAAAACTCTAGGGTTTTTCAGATCAGTACCAAATTTCGAATAAACATAGTCAGTTTTTTTGGCTGGGAAGACCCAATAAATTATAGTGAAAATTTTATCAAAGATTTGGTGCAGCCATAATGCCTAAAATTGCTCAGGATACAATTGATAGAATTAGAGATCAAGCGGATATAGTAGATATTATATCTCAAGATGTAGAACTTAAAAGAAAAGGAATTAACTATTTTGGAGCTTGTCCATTTCATGATGAAAAAACACCTTCATTTAGTGTCTCGCCATCTAAACAGATATATCATTGTTTCGGATGTGGAAACGGAGGGAATGTTTTTACATTCTTAATGGAATTTCAAAAATTAACTTTTTTTGAAGCTGTGAAAACATTAGCAGATAAATACAATATAGTCATTGATGCTACTCAAAATGATTATGCTTCAACTGAATATTCTTTTTTATACCAGCTACATGAAAAAGCAGCGATATTATATCAGAAAAATCTTTTTTCTTCCTCTGGTAAAAACGCGTTACAATACTTAAATAATCGGAATTTAAATGAAAATACTATCAAGGAATTTCGTATTGGGTTTGCACTTGGGAGTTGGGATAATCTATATAATAGAATAAAAACAGATGGATCTAATGATAATTTGATGAAATCGGGGTTGCTTATTAGATCTGAAAAAGGGGTCTTTGATCGCTTTAGATCAAGAATAATGTTTCCTATTTTTCATCAATCTGGGAAGGTAATAGCTTTTGGGGGTAGAGATTTTGAAGCTAATGATGCTGCCAAATATTTGAATTCGTCTGAAACTGCTTTATATCAGAAAAGTAATATATTGTATGGATTGCACATAACTAAAAATGCTATCCGAAGATCAGGTTACGTCATTTTGGTTGAAGGTTATATGGATCTTCTACAGCTTTACCAGACAGGAATAAAACCTGTTGTATCAGTATCAGGAACTTCATTAACAAAGAATCATGCCAAGATTCTATCTAAATTGGTAAGTAAGGTTATAATACTTTATGATGGAGATACTGCAGGAGGTAATGCAGCTATACGTGCAGGGTTTATTATTTATCAAGCAGGTATGGAAGCACATGTTGTTAGACCACCAGATAAATTGGATCCTGATGATTGGCTTTTAAAGCATGGTTCTGAAAAAATACAAGAGGCAATAGATCGTCCTCAAGGATTTCTTGATTTTCATATTGAGTTTCATAATGCCACTGAATTAAGAGGAACTTCTAGGAGAGATTATTTACATGAGATTTTATCAAATATTAACAATATTAATGATACCATAATAAAAAACGAGTTGATTAAAGATCTATCAGAGAGATTTATAATTAAAGAAATAGAGCTTTTAGAAATATTAAACACAAAAAAGGTTTACAAAAAAAATTCAAGTAACCATAATGAAGATAATAGTATTCAATTCACTTCTAAAGTGCATAGAGCAGAGTTGGAGCTTACGAAAATTTTGATTCATGCAAATATAGAATACAAAAGAGAGCTTAAAAAAATAATCAGTATAGATTTATTTTCTCATCAATTACTTGTAAAGATAATAAGTAAAATATTAACGAATGGTCCTATAGAAACATCAAAATTCATCGAATACTTTTCAGATAAAAAAGAACGCGAATTAGTATCAAAATTATTAATTGCTGAAAAAAATGGTGAATCATCTGAACAAATTGTTATTGATTGTATTAGCACCTTAAAATCAGTACCAATAAAGAATAGAATTAATAAGCTTCGTGAGATAATTCAGAGCAAAGAGTTATCTGGACAAAGTCCTAGTGAGGAACTTAAAGAAATAATGAAACTACAAAATCAACTTAGTAAGAACCCATAATGAGAAATTGGGCTTTCATTCTTATTTTTTCAACTCTTTTAGGTAATATGAATGCGCACCAAATACAGTTGTTGACATTTCACGAAAAAACTAATGGTGTTCTTATTAGGATCGTTGTCAGCAATATTCCTGAAATTGATAATATTGCAGCTTGGGTTGGACAAGAGAACTGGTTTTATTTAACATTAAATGAATCGGTATTTGCAGAAAATGTGTTAGAAAGTCTTAAAGCAAAACCACCTCTTTTAGAAATTGAAGGAATTCAAAATCAAGAATCTGTTCAGATAGGATTTTTGATGGAACACTACATTTCAGATTTTGAAATATTTCATTCTCCTTCTAATCGTGTTTTTTTGATTCACATATGGCACAAATTAGACGGTAGTAGTATCGCTGATATAAAAAGTTCAGAGGATAAAAATAAGAATAAGATATTTTCATTACCTGATAAAAATTCAAAAGGACAACCTTTTTATGAATCTTTTATCTATGCGCGTGAAAAATATGGGCCAGAAAAATATTTTGTGTGGTATAATAATTGGTATAGCACTGAAGATAAAATAGACACCAGTAATCAACAAAGAAAAGATGACTTAGATATCTGGGAAAAGCATTGGTCTGGCACTCAGAAAGATAAAAAAGATCTTACAAACTTATATGGTCCTTCATTGCCAAGTAGTTACAAAGCAAATAAGGACGATAAAAAAGATATAGTTAGCAGTAATAATAATATTCCTTCTACTACACAACAAAATCAAGAAAAAAGCTCAAAAAATATCAAGGTGGAAAAAGTACCCGATAAAGCTCTTTCGCAATTAAAAAATGATATCTTAGAAAGAAAGAAAAAATCTGAGCAAAAAACTAATCAAAATAAAATGAATCAGACTTCTATATCAGATGTTAAAACTCAGCAAAAATACATAAATAAAGAGAGCCCTGAAGATTTAGCAGCATATAGTATAATTCCTAACCTAAACAGAAGAAAAACATACTTAAAAATTGGTTGCGATTTAACTGATGTATATATTTATCTTGACGGGAAAAAAGTTGGCAAAACTCCTATAACAAAAAGAGTTCCTGTTTCATCAGGGTGGCATAGAATCAGAATCGATATACCAGGAGCAAAAAAGTTTAACGAATCTGGTATACCGTTGCCAGATTATAGAGATGTCTATGTAACGAAAGGTAGAACGCAAAAAGTCACATTTAAATTTTTAGATAAAACAGAAGAAAACCCTGGATAAAAATGCAGTATTTTGTTTTTCATATGAGACAATCTTTTAGATTGGTCTTTGGATTTCTATTTTTATCCTACCTAAGTGCACAGGGCCAATCAAAGATAGTACATGCTGACATAATATCCGAAGCTGATAAGGTTGAGATTAAATTTATCTTTGATGAAATCATTGATCGAGATGATGTATCTGGATGGATAGATAGAAATAATTATTTCACGCTTAGTCTATTTAATGTTTCGATGAGCTCAAGAGAAATATTTAATAAAAAATTTAAATATCCTCTTCTTTCTGTGGAAACAGCAGATACAGAAGGATCAGTACAAATTATTTTTAATACTGCTCGTACGCTTGACTCTTATCAGCTGATACGACATTCGAAAGGAAAGAATTTATTGGTTATTCTTAATTATTTAGCTGAAGAAAAACAAATAGATAAAGACCAGGGTGAATTGGTTCAATCATTTATTGTTGAAGAATTACCAGATACCTTTGATATAATGAAAGATCGGTGGCGACACCCTAAGACATGGAAAGATGCTAGAGAACGCTCAAGTATCAGGATATTATGTGACACTGAAAATTTACCAATTTATGTCGATAACCAACTTGTTGGAAAATCACCTTTAGAGTATGCAGTTGATGTTTTACCTGGTTGGCATCAAGTTGGATATTTTCCAACTGATCCGGCATTGACTCCTGTGCCTAGATCGCCTAAGGAAAAAATGATGGATAATATACTGAGAATGGGAATCTTAGATGTTTATGTCGAAGATGGAAAAGAGCAAGAGATTGTTTTAAACTATCAAAATCTTGATCAAGATGTATTAGCATTTCAGCGTAGTATAAGTGCAGGTAGTTGGATTGGATTTAGTCTGTTCTTTCTTTTAATTATGTTAATCAGTTGGGGTATAGCATAATAAAAAATAATTTTTTAGGAGTAGGAACTCTTCTTCTCTTTATCTTTTTATACAACACCATATTAGCTCAAATAGTAGCAAATAAAAACTCTCCAAAAACAAAAAATATATTAAAATATTATAATTACTGGAATCCTTATCGAAGACAATTAGATGGTGAACATAATCGTGATTTTTTTATTTCTACGCCATTTTATGAAACACAAAAGAATAAAAATGGTAAACTAAAAACTGTAACAAAATATGATAGTGATGATAAAAAAGTTGATTCATGGCATTTAGTTTGGGACCGAAAGGGAACTCGTTCTGAGTACAGTATTAAATTTCATCAAAACGGAACAATTACAAGATTAGATAGCTTATTATTTTCTCACAAACTAAGTGAGGTTAAGCCTGGATGGAAAGCAAAGGTCAAAAGTAAAAAAGATGGTAGGCCTTTAAGATTTGATATTTATGATGAATTTGGTATACGATATTATTTTTATAGGTTCCATTACAAACAGCGATCAGATTCAATGCTAACAATGGAGACCATACAGTCTTCTTATTTTCGATCAGATAGCTCTCTTGTTGGAAGACATCTCTTATTTATGGAGAATGGCGAGTGGTTAAGAGAAATTCATTATAAAAACTCCAAAGATGAGCTTGAACAGATTGTCAAATTTGATGTTTCTTTAAAAAAAGAAGAAACCATAAAGACTACACTTGATAGTGATGGGCGTAAGATTGAAAGTAGAATAATACAATTATCATATCCAGATCAGTATTCATATCGTTTTGAATGGAAGCCTGATACTATTATGATAGTTGAAGATATTAAAATTGAAAAAGATACTACAATTACATACATAAGTCCTGTACTTGCTAGTACATGGTATGGTTTACCTTTAATTCAAGAATCTTCCCTTAGCTCAAATCCAATCTATCCATCATATGGTTTTTTCTTTGCACCAAGAGGGAATATGATAATTAAAGGTAATGAGTATAGTTTAGGTATGGAGGTGGTTTCTTATAAAATACCGATAAAAGATTCAACTGGTTTTTTTATTGGCGGCGTTGGTGCTTTTGCGGCAGCACAATATAATTTGAATTATAATTCTGATTGGATACCCCAAAATGTTGAGGCAGCTTTAAGACTAGGTGGAGGTATGCTTGCTTCTGGATATGGAGTATCATTAAGTGGTTCTTTCGGTTACCATTTATTGCCTAGTCGATATTATATAGGTGTATATGTTCAGTCCATAATAGCGATTGATGAAATAAATGAAGGTGCCATGACAGGATGGGGGAGTCTAGGTTTATCGTTTGGAGCCAACGTTGGTGATATCAATCCGGACTTATTAAAACCATACCAAGATAAGCTAGATGAAGAAGCATTAGTTTTTAATTTAGTAAAACAATTAGTTAGTAAATCAAATATTATCTTTTCTATTGATAATCCAGTGATGGTAGATACTATAATTACAGAATCATATTTTCCACCTAACGTATTCAATGGATATACTGTTAGAACACCATTTTCTTTAAGTCTTGGTTCAATCGAGTTTAATTTTGTGTTAGAATATCTAGACTATATTTATGAACCAAAAAAAGTTAATGATCCAAATTATGAAGGTAACGCATATTTTTTTGGTACCAATATAGTGCTTGATAAATTATTCAAGTTAGGTGGTGATAGGCTTGGAAAATCTATTCTACTTGAAGTCGGGTCTTACCACAGTGGCTTCGGAATATGCACAGGTTTAGAGCTAGATTATCATTTTAACCGAATTCCGTTTTTTATTCATGCTTATGGGAAGTTGTATGGATTACCTAATGAAGAAATTTTCACTGGATGGTTTAGTATGGGACTAGGTGTAGGCATTGATTTAGAAACATTATTTCTAAATTCAAAAAGTGAACAAAATGCTAAAAAAAAATAGTATTTGAATAAGAAGTATTAAAAAAGGATAACAACGATGAAACTAATTTTGCTCAGACATGGAGAGAGTCAGTGGAACTTAGAAAATAGATTTACCGGATGGACAGATGTTGGGCTGACTCCAAAAGGAGAAGTTGAGGCTAAAGATTCAGGAGGATTGTTAAGCAAAAAAAATATAGAAATTGATATTGTTTTTACCTCTGTTTTAAAAAGAGCCATTGATACGATGGAGATCTGTTTAAAGCAGATGAAGAAAAATAATATTGAAGCGATTTATAATTGGAGGCTTAATGAACGTCATTATGGAGCCCTACAGGGCTTAAACAAAGCAGAGACAGCCCTTAAATATGGAGATGAGCAAGTACTAATCTGGCGTAGAAGCTATGATATAAGACCACCTGAGCTAGATTGGGATGATGAACGGCATCCGAGGGTTGATGAAAAATATAAAACTTTAAAGAAAGAAGAAATTCCTTCTTCTGAGTGTTTAAAAGATACTGTATTAAGATTCTTACCTTATTGGGAAAAAACAATTAGTCCCGAAGTGAAATCTGGAAAGCGTATAATGATTGTCGCTCATGGTAACTCACTAAGAGCTTTAGTAAAACACTTAGATAAAGTTTCTAATAAAGATATTGTAGGATTAAATATTCCTACAGGTATACCCTTAGTTTATGAATTGGATCAAAATCTAATTCCTATAAAACATTACTATCTAGGTGACCAAGAAAAAATATCTGCGAAAATCAAATCAGTTGCAAATCAAGGTAAGTCTAGATAGTTGTAATAAACATTACTCATCTAAAAGATTAATTACATTTTCTAGTTTGCCATCTATTTCATGGTAGGATTTTATATTTAATATGTGTGCAATTAGAGGATAAATATCAATGTTGTTTATACTAGAAATAGTATAATCTTTTTTAAATGCAGGCCCCTGTGCAAAAAAAATTGCCTGCATACTTTGTAAATCATTGTCATATCCGTGTGCAGCCTTAGAATAAAAATAATAACTACCTTCGAGATTATCTTTAAGTATTGTCCATCCTTCTTTTGCTACGATCAATATGTCTTTTATTCGATGGTGTCTTTTAAAACGCCATTTGTCAGGTATATTTTCTTTTTTATATACATCAATATTGGATAACTGTTTTAGTTTTAAATAAGATTTTTCAATTTCATTATTTTCATCACTATATAATAATGTATATGCTCCTGATCCCTCCATTTTTATTTTTTTAGTATCAATATATTTACTCAGTACTATTTTTTTTGTTTTATCAATTTCTGTCATGCCATGATCACTAACTAGTATTACATTTAATTTTTTATAAATTGTTAAGGTTTTTAGTTTATTAAGAATATTACCAATAGTTCTATCAACCGACTCTACCATTAATTTATTTTCTTTACTTCTGGGCCCATATTTTTGTCCAGTATTATCTGGCTCATGAAAATATAGCAGAACTAACCTAGGGCGATTTTTTATAGGCTTTTCAAACCATTTAATTACTGAATCAATCCTTGCATCAAATGATTGTTTTTGATCATACTTTTTCCATATTGAGGGGTAATGCCCGCCAGCTTGAGCTTCAGAACCAACCCAAAAATAAGAAGCAGTTTTTAATCCTTGTTTTTCAGCAGTGGACCAAATTGGTTCACCACCATAAAATCTTTTATCTTCTACCTTTTCTCTGTCTTTCGTTTGATAGAACTCATTTAGTTTTTTATCAAAAAATTGATTACCAATTAGTCCATGATTTTCAACGTACATACCCGTTGCTATACTGTAATGATTTGGAAAAGTTTTTGTAGGGAATACTGGCTTTAGGCTCTTGGCTTTAACCCCGTTAAGTTTTATTTGATCAAAATTTGGAGTATCATACCAATCAATATAATCAGCACGAAAGCCGTCAAAAGATATCAGTAAAACATATTGATCATTCTTATTTGCAGATAGGAGCGTTAAGAACAAAACGCTTTTGAAAAGAATAGAATATAATATTTTCAAGGTTAGTCTAGTGGAATATATGCTAGAATGGTAGTAGGATATTTATCAGTAGCAATAAGGAACCCTTTATTCTCATATCTTGCTAAAGCTTCCCATTTTCTAGAAGTTTTTTCTCCTTCCAGCTCAAGCTCAATATGCGGATTATCTGTTAGAACAATCCTATTATTATTAATCTTATACTCTACAAGTCTTTCCACTCTTTCTGATCTACTGTGTGTAGGTCCTTCACCATACTTAGATATCAATAAATCTTTACTTGGTTTCAATGTTTTTTTATCTCCTGGAAAAAAATAATTAATTGCCCAAAAACGATTATTTTGATCAATCCTTGTAGCATCAGCAATTCTATAATTTATAGAAGTAGTTGGATGCTTTTTTATTTCGTTGCCAGAAACATTAACTGATAAGACATATGGATTTTTTATTAGGCTATCCCCATTTGCTTCAAATAATGCATACACTCTATTATTTTTAATGACTAAGGACTCATAGGACATATTATCCACAAAGGTAGGCACCTCAAGGGGTGTAAGCGTTTGCTCAGGTATAGTAATTTCGAGAGTTTCTTCATCTATATGTCCTCGTGCAAGCAAACAGCCCATACTATCTGGGAATCTTATTTCAATAGATATATAGACCTCATAACCTCTGAAAGCAATCGCTTCAAAAGAATCAAACCCTGGGATACTATTTTTATAATCAGGTGTATTAAATTTTATTTTTTTTGGAGTTATAGTGCTGGTATCAGTTTTGTTAATCCTTGAATCAATTTCAGCTTTTTTAATTAAAAAGACATATCCATTAAAATTTTCTGGAAGTAGGAATAAATTATCTTTATACCAGTCCATCCCTGATATTTCTTGTTTTCTATCTGCCATTGGACCACTTATTTTGATATAAAATGGGGTTACCTCTTTTGACATTTTCTTTGTGCAGGACATTATCAGACAAAGAAAAAATATAATTGTATATTTCAAGGTATATAGTATTTTGATGTTTGTTAATCTATTCATTTATTCACCTGATAAATTTTCGCATAAAGCCCGTAACATTTCAAAAGAATAAATACCACTGTGATGACCATCTTTCCAAAACGGTCTCAATGCATAATACCCAACAGGCTGTATGCCTTTTAATAAAAAGCTATTCTTATTAATAGGGCTAGTGTTACCCTTATAAATATTACCTAAAACGTCTTTTTCTCCTTCGCAGTTTGCACACGGGCATTTCTCTCTCAATGTTTTTAGGTTTATGTATGATTCTAATCCATCTTCCCATTTGAACAACATTAAATCATTAATGGATTCGTACGTTAGAAGATTATTTTTATCTTTCATTAAAAACGCTTATTATTTTGTGAGCACAATTTTTTGTGTTTGAATACCATCTTTATTTTGAAGTAGAACGAAATATATACCACTAGAAATATTATTTTTTACGGCAAAATTTGTCAGATAATTTCCAGGCGCATGATAATGATTTACTAGTGTTTGAATTTGCCTACCTTTCAAATCAAAAATTGAGATACTGATATTTTGTCCAGTGTCAACATTATATGGTATTTTTGAAAAAGGATTAAATGGGTTTGGGAAACTCTGATGAAGCGTCACAGTATTTGGAATAGTAATACTTGAAACCGTTGATAAATTTTCTAGATCAATAGGTGCAAAATTAAATTCGGCACCAGTGATATTTGTAAATGAAAACAAAGGTTTCCACATTGTACAACTGAAACTTCCTATTATACCTTGGTCGCTAACTTCTGTGATCTCAATATTGCCTTGTGTACCTATATACATATCATCTATTAAATTTTCAAAAAAAGAAGTAGATAAAGAATCAAATGATAATGAATCCCCAATATTGGTGGTATCAGTAAAGAAAGATAGCCACTGGTTAGCAAACGTAGAATCTAGTCCAGGAATAAAAATTGCTAGAGTTGGGAAACTAAGAGGATCTTCTATGATCTCAATAAGATCACTTATACTTACATTCCAATCCCAAATTCGAGGTTGAACCGGAAAAGTTGTATCTTTTAGTATTGTAATAAATAAATCAAAAACATTTTCATCCTGTGGTGATATGCCCATCATCATGAAAGATGTTGAATCATTCATGGTCATGTTTAAAGCGCCACCCATATTAGTTGTATCATCTAAAGCTGATGAAAAAACTCCATTTTCAGCGCCGCTATATGAAAAATTTATTGGACCTTGATATAATGTCTGTGAGAATAGTAATCCAAAGAATAAAGGGATAATATATTTCATTAAGACAAAAGGGGCTTTATGAATTTAATCTATTCGTTCCGTTTTAAAACAAGCATTAGAGAAGCGCCAATATTTCCAAACCCTGTCATTCCTTCAATTGGATTAGGAATCATGTAGCCATTCCCGAATAAGCGAATAGCTAATGGTAATTCTTCAAACCAATAATCTAAATTTCCACCAGCAACAACTCCAATTCCTCCAGCATAATCTTCTTGCCAGCCTAATGAATATGTTAAACCTGTTTCCATGCCAAGATGAATATTTTCTCCAAAGAAATTTAGGATTGGCTGCAGATCAGTGAATAATATACCTGCTAGAGTAATTGATTTAATTTTTTTTTGCTCTTCATCTCCAAAATCTTTATCAAATCCTAATGTGATTATTCGTCCCCCCAGTGACATATTTATTGGCCCTACTGGAAAATAGGGGAGTGAAAAACTGACGCCTAGATTTGGTAATGAAGTCGGATTTTTTCCATCATCTGATTGTAGAGATGGTCTAAAATAAACAGGCATTCCATAAAATACACTTGTACTAAAGTAATCAAGGTTTCCGAGACTATAATCTTCATAATCATCTTCACTAGCTACCATGGAAATTTCTTTAGATTCTTGTCTTTCAATCAAAGAGAACTTTCCATCCATATAGGTTTGTTGTGCAAGACCATCTTCAATTAAAAGGATTCCATTATCTAGTTTTAATAATTCAATATCTACAACTGGAATCTTTTCTGGCATTACTAAACCATCAGGAATAATAAAAACATATCTGGTATCTGAAGATGACAACTCCCCTTTTAAAGTTGTACCATCATAAAAAGTAATTGTGCCATTTATAGAATACGCATATCCAATAGTTAATAGTGTGATTAATAGTTTTTTCATTTTTTTACCTTTTTTTTAACTATAGCTAATGTGGGCCCACAGGGACTCGAACCCCGAACCGACGGATTATGAGTCCGCTGCTCTAACCAATTGAGCTATGGGCCCAAAAAGGAACAGAAATTATGCAAGAGGAACAATTAATTGAACAACTATAATTGTTTTATTCACTAACCTTTGATTCCTAATTTACTATTAAAGCAGAATGTCAAAAAAAGTTAATAAAAGAAAAAACGTATTTAAGGTTTATGGTATTAATAATTGTTTACCAATACTTAATAGCTCAAACTATAATATAATTGATATTTTTCTATCTGATGATAGCAATACTGATGTTAAAAAAATATTTAGCCATAAAAAGTATCGGGGAAAGATTCACTATTTAAATAGAAATAATTTTAATGACAAATTTGGAGATTATAGAACTCAAGGTATAGTGGTTACATTCACTGGAAACTTAATAAAAAATATACAGGAAAGTAAATTTGATAAGCAAAATTCTTGTTTGTTAATACTTGACCAAATAGAAGATCCACAGAATGCAGGTCAAATTATAAGAACCTCAGAGTGCGCAGGGATAGATGGAATTATTTTTCCACTTCACAATTCATTTAAAATATCAAATACAGTTCTTAATGTAAGCCAAGGAGCATTTATAAATATACCTCTTTATGAGGTAACTAATATTAGCAGAACAATACAATATTTGAAAAAAAAGGATTTTTGGGTAGTTGGTATAGAAAATGGTTTAGATTCAAAACTATGGGATGAGGTTGATTACTCAGGTAGAATTGTAATAATCGTTGGAAGTGAAGGGAAAGGTATTAGAAAGAAAGTTCTTGATCATTGTGACTTTTCAGCAAGTATCCCTATGCAGGGGTCGATAAACTCTCTTAATGTTTCTGCAGCAGTTTCAGCTATATTATTTGAAAGGTTGAGACAGATTAAATACTTATAAGGAATTATTATGGCATCAACTCATGATTATGTTAAAGACATTCGTAATGAAAATATAAAAATCTATATTAATGGAAAATATTACCATCGGTCCAAAGCTAAAGTATCTGTGTTTGACAGTGGATTTTTGCTGGGCGATGGCGTATGGGAGGGGATAAGGCTTCACAACAACAAATTAATTCATTTAGATAGTCATATTGATCGATTATTTGATGGTGCAAAATCAATAGCTATGGAAATACAGATGAGTAGAGAAGAAATAATTAATGCAATTTGGGCTACATTAAAAGAAAATAAAATGAAATCAGATACACATATTAGACTCATAGTATCAAGAGGCATAAAAAGCACTCCTTATCAGCATCCAAAGGTCACAATCAGCCCTCCCACAATTGTAATAATACCTGAATATAAAAGACCAAATAAAGAGGTTATTGATAAAGGTATACGACTTGTTTTAGTTCAAACCCGTCGTGATAGCGCTGTGCAAGACCCTAAGATTAACTCATTAAGCAAGATGAACTGTATAAGCGCCTGTATTGAGGCTGATAGGTTAGGAGCAGAAGAAGGTCTAATGCTCGACCCACATGGATTTGTATCAACATGTAATTCAACAAACTTTTTTATTGTTGTAAATAATGAAATTTGGACCTCTACTGGTGAATATTGTCTTAACGGAGTAACAAGAGGTTCAATCATTAGTTTGTGTAAGGGAAATAATATCAATGTGATTGAAAAAAATTTTTTAATTGAAGATGTATATAATGCTGATGAAGCATTTGTAACTGGTACGTTTGCAGGTGTTATACCAGTAGTAGAGATTGATGGTAAAATAATGAGTAAAGGGAGTAAAGGTCGTTTAACAAAAGAAATACAAGATTGGTATATAAATGATATAAAAAATTTAGCTTAGCAATGACTTCTCAAAATCAAATAAGAATAGCTATGTGGTCCGGGCCGAGAAATATTTCTACCGCTATGATACGTTCTTTTGGAAATCGAAAAGACACATTTGTAATTGATGAACCTTTTTATGCTTATTATTTATCTAAAACTGGTTTTGATCATCCAGGCCGTGAGGATGTGTTAAAATCTCAAAGTACAAAATGGAAAGATGTTGTAGATTTGATTATTGGTGATATTCCTGGTAAAAAATTAATTTGGTATCAAAAACATATGGTGCATCATATTTCAAATAATCGAGATATAGGCTGGGTTAAATTTTTTAATAATTGTTTTTTAATTCGCCATCCTAAAGACGTAATCACAAGCTATGCAAAACAAAGTCCGATAAACGGAATAAATGATTTAGGTTATATCCAACAAGTAAATTTATTTAAAAAAATTAATAATATAACCAGTAAGTATCCGCTTGTTTTTGATGCAAAAGATATTCTGACTGATCCAGAAAAGTATTTAAGAATGATGTGTCAATATTTCAAGATAAGTTTTTCAAAAAAAATGCTTAACTGGCCGAAAGGACCAAGAGTAACTGATGGGATATGGTCACCATATTGGTATAAAAATGTGATAAACTCCAGTTCATTTAATCCGTATAAAAAATCGTTAGAGAGTATTCCCAATCAGTATAAGAATCTATTAGATGAATGTTTACCGTATTATGATTATCTTTATTCTTTTAAGAAGTAATAAAGAATAAATGAACTCGTTTAGTTTTTTATTAATTAATACTAACTTATGCATGAAAAATCAGATAAAGATCTAACACTATCGGCAGCAATCAGAGGTTATTACAATTAAAAAATTATTTATAGTTGGTACATTATTATTCTTATTTACATCATGCGCTTTTTTCTCTAGCAAAGACCCGGTAGAATACAAACCGATACAATATGCAAAAAATGATTACCGTGTGTTAAAAAAAGAAAATCGCTATACTGGAACATTTATGATTCGTCAAAAATCTAATGGATTTTTTATACCAGATGAAAAAATATCAGTTGATATGGATATTGTTATATCATCTTTAAAGGTTCCATATCTTAGAGTTTCATATTATGGTACTGAACAACTTTCTATCCCTGATGGTCAAACATTATCCTTTAGTTCAGATAATGAAGAAATAAAGTTGAGTTCAAAACGTAAATCAAACAGACTAAAGAAAGGTGGTGAGGCGGTTGAGGTTGTCTCTTATTTAGTAACTCGTGGTCAGATGAAAAAAATATCTAATGGTAGCAGAGTAAAGTGTTCTCTGCATACTTATACTTTTCCGGTTCCAATGGAAATGAAAGATAATTGGAGCTCATTCATTGATGAATATTGGCAATAATTAATTTTTTATTGGCATAAAACGTACTATTCTACCCGGATCTTCTAGAGCTATATATATAAATCCTTCTGGACCTGTTTGGACGTCCCTAATCCTACTACCTGCTTCGTAAATTATTTCTTGATCGATTACTTTATCATCATCTATTTCTAATCTGTATAAACGCTCAAACTTAAGAGAAGATACCAGCAAATTATTTTTCCAATTATTAAATAATTCACCATCATAAAAATCGATACCACAAACTGCTATTGATGGAGTCCAATGGATTACTGGCTGTTCCATACCCTCTTTGTGAGTGTATTTTGTTATTGTAGTTCCGCTATAATTTTTCCCATATGTTATTTCAGGCCAACCGTAGTTTTTCCCAGATGATAAAATGTTTAATTCATCTCCACCTCGAGGTCCATGTTCAGTCTCAAAAAGGATTGATGAAGAAGGGTGTATTGCCAGCCCTTGTGGGTTTCTGTTTCCATAAGTCCATATTGATTTTATAGCATTATTATTTTCAAAGAATGGATTATCGCTTGGAATAGAACCATCAGCATTTAATCTGTGTATTTTCCCGTTAGGATAGTCTAATAATTGTGCTTGATTACGTTTCCCTCTGTCTCCAATCGAAAAATATAAAAATCCTTTATCATCAAATACTATTCTTGTTCCATAGTGGACAGTACTGTTATCATAAAATCTATCATCTGCTTTATAAATTATTTTTTGATCAGTTAAACTAATATTCTTAAGCCTAGCTCTAATGATAGAAGTGAATGTTCTATTTTTTTTACTATTTAAGTAATCAGTAAACCCAATATAAATATAATTATTATTAATAAAATCAGGATGAATCTCTACATCGAGCAAACCACCTTGTCCCTTATATCTCACATTTGGCACCCCGCTAATTTTGGTCTTACTTTTCTCTTTATAATCTACTAGCCATAGGCTTCCATTTCTATCACTGACAATCAGATTTTGATTTGGTAAAAATACCATTCCCCATGGAATATCAAACCCATCAATAAATGTTTCAACCCTAAATGTTTCTTTTTTTGTTTTTTCAACTGAATCGTCCCAATTCTGTATGTCACCAGCTTTAATGAGAGACGATAACAAAAATAATAGAAAAATTTTTGAAAAAATTATCAAATTATTGTTTAGCAATTTTTGAACCGCATTTATTGCAGAATAAAGAATCCTCATCTAAGTCTATTTTTTCACAAACAATACACTCGATTTTATTTTCATTTTTTGATTTTGAAAAATGTAACTCTGTCGTAACAATTCCTGTTGGCACAGCAATTATGCTATAACCTATTAACATAATTACCGCTGATATTGCCTGCCCTAGTGACGTGAGCGGATGAATGTCGCCATATCCAACAGTTGTTAAAGTTACAATTGCCCAGTAAATACTCTTTGGTATACTGGTATAGCCAGCTGCCTCGCCTTCAATTAAATACATGATAGAGCCTAAAATCACTACTATGTTCATTACTGAAAAAAGAAATATAAATATTTTTGTTTTACTAGCAATTAGTGCTTCCCTTAAATGCTTCGCTTCGCCCATATATTGCACTAGTTTTAACACTCTGAATATTCTTAACACTCTAAGTATTCTTATCACTGATAAAACCTCTGTTCCAGGAAGTAAGACGCTCAAGTACGTTGGTATAACAGATAATAAATCAATGATTCCATAGAAACTAAATACATAGCTCAATGGTCTTTTAATACAATAAATTCTCATTGAATACTCTATTGTGAACATTATGGTAAAAATCCATTCTGCAAAATTTAGTATTTGCCCATATTGTTGACGATATTCAGAAACACTATCTAAAAGAACAGTAATTATACTAAGTATAATTACTATAATTAAAATTTCATCAAATAATTTTCCAACTCTGGTATCTGTTCCAAAAATTATTGTTTTGATATTTTGTTTTAATCTACTCATCTAAACCTAATCATAACTTACTATTGGTCTGCCAAACAAAAAACCCTGCAACTAGGCAGGGTTTAATAGTGGCTCTGGTGTGACTCGAACGCACAGCCAATTGTTTAAAAGATCATTGCTGATTTTACTCAAGCACATCATCAAACGTCTAAGACTAAACTTCGCATATTATTCAGAGTCCAAAATTTAGTTATGAGCTTTCTTTAAATTTTTATATAGTTTTGTGTATTCATTTAACATTTTTGAAATTTCAAAATTTTTGCTCAATCTGAAACCATTTATGCCAAGTTTAATTCTTAAATCATGAGATAGAATTAACTCTTTAATTTTATTCGATATATCATAATCATCTAAAGGATTTACAAATAAAGCGCACTTAGATTCCTCGAAATCTACAATTTCTTTTAATCCTGGAATATCACTCGCAACGATAGGCAGTGTGCTATTCATTGCCTCTACAGCTGCCATTCCGAACCCTTCCCAAATAGAAGTTATAATAAATATATCTGATTGCTCTAACAATGGCCATACAGGATCTACTCTCCCGATAAATTTAATTTTATCTATTAATCCAAGTTCTTCTATTTCCCTATTTAATTTACTTCTTAATGCACCATCTCCTGCGATTGTCCATTCAAAATCCAGATCTTTTATATGTAATATGCTTTTAATTGTTAAGTCATAGTTTTTAGCAGCTTTAAGAGCTCCAACTGAGACTAGTTTAATTGTAGATTTATTTTTTTTTCTGATTATTGGTTTTTTGTGTTTTAAGGTACATCCATTTTTTATAACAATTATCCTGTTTTTTGTTTCAGGGATCCATTCAATTAATTTTTTTTTCGTTCCATAGCTTATTGATATAATGTGGTCATAGCTTTTATAAACAATTTTGTCAATTATTTTCCCCCAAAATTTCCCCCTTCTTCTATTATAAGTACTATGCTCTGTAGTAATTAACTTAGCGTTTGTGAATCCCAAAATTTTTATGATTGAACAAAAAAAATTTGCTGGAAATAAATGTGCATGTATGATGTCTTGATCACTAACATTATTTATACAATAATTTTTTATTGCTGAAAATGCCCTAAAACTGTATGCCGTTTCTAAATTAGCTGTTTGAGCATCATTAATATCGTCACTACATTTTAGTAATCCAAAAATTGAAGATTTAAAATCATCCTCTATAAGATGTTTATGAATTGACCTGACTAATATTTCAGCTCCACCCAATTTATCGCTATAGCTATTTATAATATGATGTATTTTCATTGAATGATGGAAGTAATGTTATTGCTAATTTCAAAAATATAATATTCAAAAAAATATATTATTCTATAATGAATTTTTAAACCTATGATTATACTAATTATTATTATTGTAGAGTTAGTGGGTGCTTTACTAAATAATTTTTACACACCCAAAAGTGTAGATAACATTTGTTTCTGTATATCTATTTCTTTTTGATATAATGTGACAAAACAAAAAGCCCTCGAGTTTATCGAGGGCTTTTTGAGAGAACTATGGTATACTCGTCAGAGTGACTCGGGTGAGACTCGAACTCACGGCCAATGGCTTAAAAGACCACTGTCGTGA
>Ga0209445_1000464_pt1 | contig 23131 bp, 19 predicted proteins | sample MarorgKNORR_S2LV_4_FD_188223 | JGI IMG/M metagenome (GOLD analysis project Ga0209445, IMG submission 188223) | Marine microbial communities from the Southern Atlantic Ocean, analyzing organic carbon cycling - NADW_A/KNORR_S2/LV (SPAdes) (version 2) | ecosystem: Environmental > Aquatic > Marine >... | reverse complement strand
TTGGTAAAGATGCTGCATCACTTGACCTGTAAATTTTCCACCTGCATCTATACCTTGATCAGCTTCTATTGTATACATGCCATCTTGACTCCATAACGCACCACCAACTGAAATTGTAGTCATATAACTATCACCTGAAGGAGTTACTTGAGCAACAGAAACTATGTTTCCATTTGGTGCTGTTACTGTTAAAACAATTTCACCATTTCTGTCTGTTGAACCACTTACATCTATTGTAGTTGCACCCTCAATTGCATCTGCGGTTATCGTTAGTCCATGAATACTTGGAGAACCAACTTCTTCTATTGTAACATCAGCTGCTGTTGAGCTTGTTGTTGAAACTGATGAGTCTGAAGAACCATCACTAACATCAACATCAACGGATAGATTATATTTTGAAGCATCACCTTGAGATGCTGCAATTGTATAAGTTCCATCACTGAGATTGCTTACATTAACTGACGCAGAGAAACTACCACCTGATACGGAAGATTGGTCAACAGAAACTAAGTTTCCATTTGGTGCCCAAACAAGAATAGATACATCTTGGTCACTTCGATCAGATGTTCCACTTATGGCAATTGAATCGCCAGAACCATCTGCAGATAATGACATTCCTCCTGCCGCATAGGCATTTTGACTTAGTGCAGAAACTGAGATCATAGCTACTGCAAGAAATACTATTGATAGGGATGTCATCGTATATCTACGAGAATTCATTATTGAGTCTTATTTTGAGTCCTATTTATGTTTCATGATTACATCGTTTTTTTCTGTAATTTGAGAAAAGAAACAACAGAAAAGGATAGTTTGTTCAGAGTAAATATATATTACCTTCAAATCGCTTTTTTTCTGTTTGTGTTGTTTGCTATTATTCCCACTTGATGTTCGGTCTGGAGGTTTTCTGTAATGGCATCTAAAAAGGATCTTGTTTTAGTGCCAAACCATATTCTTGTCCCAAAACATGAAATTATGGACAAAAAGGATGCTGAGGAAGTTTTAAAAACATATAATTGTCGGACAACTGATTTACCATTAATTTTTGTAAACGATCCTGCTATCATTGGACTTGGGGTAAAACCGGGTGACATGATAAAAATAACCCGGAAGAGTGCAACTGCAGGAGAGAGCTTCTATTATAGATATGTGGTTGAAGTATGACTTTTTCATCAGATAAGCGTTGGCCAGTAATTCAGAATATTCTGATCACGCAAGGAATAGCTAAACAACATCTCAACTCATTTGATGAATTTTTAGAGAATGGTCTACAGGAAATTATTAATGAAGTAAAACAAATAGAAATTGAAAATGCGGAATATCCTTACACAATAAAGTTAGATAAAATAAAATTTCAAGAACCACGAATGATGGAACTGGATGGTTCTATCACCCATACTACTCCAGCAGAATCACGTTTACGTAATGTCTCATATGTTGCACCTTTACAGATGGAAGCAAGTGTTATTGAAGACGGAAAAACTTTAGAATCAAAACCAATTCACATTGGCGATATTCCAGTAATGGTAAAATCAAATGCTTGCATCTTACGAAGTTTTACGAATCAAAAACTAATTGATCATGGGGAAGATCCAGAGGATCCTGGTGGTTATTTTATAATTAATGGTTCAGAACGAGTGATAGTAGGATTAGAGGATTTATCATACAACAAAATTATTGTTGATACTGACAAAGTGGGAGGTAAGAAAATACACAAAGCAAAAGTTTATTCTTCAATTGTTGGATACCGTGCAAAATTAGAATTGATTTTAAAAGATGATGGATTAATTGTTGCAAAAATACCTGGTTCTCCAGTTGATATACCAGTAATTACATTGATTCGTGCTCTTGGATTAGAAACTAATGATGAAATTATTAATGCAGTATCTCTTATTGATCAAATTCAGGCTGAACTGGAAAGTTCTTTTGAAAAAACTGAAGTTAACACATCAAAGGATGCTATTGTTTACATTAGTAAAAGAATAGCACCTGGAATGTTAGAGGAATTTCAAATCAAACGAGCAGAAACATTATTGGATTGGGGTTTACTTCCACACTTAGGTAAACATCCTGAAAACAGAAGAGAAAAGGCACAATTTTTGGGTGAAGCTGCTTGTAAATTACTTGAATTAAAACTGGGATGGATTGAAATTGATGATAAAGATCATTATGGCAACAAAGTCATCAAATTTGCAGGACAAATGTTAGCAGATTTGTTTAGAACTGCATTTAGAAATTTAGTTAGAGACATGAAATATCAACTTGAACGTTCGGGACAAAAAAGAGGTATTAATGCTGTCGCTGCTGCGGTTCGACCTGGTATCATCAGTGATAAACTAAACAATGCAATTGCTACAGGTAATTGGGGACGTGGAAGAGTTGGAATTACACAATTACTTGATAGAACCAATTATCTCTCTACAATTAGCCATCTACGACGAGTTCAGTCACCATTAAGCAGAACCCAACCAAACTTTGAAGCAAGGGATCTGCATTCCACACACTTTGGAAGGATTTGTCCTAGTGAAACACCAGAAGGTTCTAACTGTGGCCTAGTCAAGAATCTAGCACTATCTGCAATAATTTCTATTAGTGTGGATAGTTCAGATGTCAGACAAAAATTAGATGACCTTGGGGTAGAAGATTTCCTTGATGTGAGTAATTCTGTGAAAAAAACTGGTGCGAGGGTTTTCCTTGATGGAAAATTTATTGGTTATTTCCCAGATGGCGAGGAACTAATTTCATCATTACGTGAACTACGTAGAAATAATAAAATTAGTTCACATGTTGGAATATCATTGCATACTCCAGAAGAAGAGGGTGCTACAAAGAGATTATACATAAATTGTAATGCAGGACGAGTTTTGAGACCAGTTATTTTGATTAAAGATGGTAAATCACTACTAACAAACGATCTTATTGAAAAGACTTCAAAAAAACTTGTTTCTTGGCTTGACCTAATTCGTATGGGTGTAATTGAGCTTATAGACGCAAATGAAGAAGAAAATTGTGATATCACATTTGATGAAAAAAATACAAAGAAATTTACTCATCTAGAAATATTCTCATCAGCGATATTAGGTGCAGGTGCTTCCATCATCCCATATCCTGAACATAACCAGTCTCCACGAAACACATACGAATCTGCTATGGCAAAACAAAGTCTTGGTTTTTCAACGCCAATGATGAATACTAGTACATATGTCAGACAGCACTTTATGCTATATCCACAAACACCAATTGTTTCCACAAAGGCGATGGAGCTTCTTGGTTTAGAGAAAAGACCAGCGGGACAAAATTGTGTTGTTGCTGTGTTACCTTTTGATGGATATAATATTGAAGATGCTATTGTATTAAGCCAATCATCAGTAGATAGAGGATTAGGAAGAACCTTCTTTTATAGAATATATGAATCAGAGGCGAAACAATACCCTGGAGGAATGCGTGATAGTTTTCAAATTCCAAATCCAGATGAAAATATCAGAGGGTATAAGGGTGAAAAATCATATAGATTATTGGAAGAAGATGGAATAGTTGCAACTGAATCCACTGTAAAAGGCGGAGACATTCTCATCGGTAAAACAAGCCCACCTAGATTTATGGAAGATTATCGTGAGTTTGAATCTCAGGGACCTTATAGACGTGATACTTCTGTAGGTGTTAGACCAACTGAAAATGGAGTTGTAGACACTATTGTTATGACACAAGCAAATGAAGGAGGAAAAATGTTCAAAGTAAGAGTAAGGGATATGCGTATTCCTGAAATTGGAGACAAATTTGCTTCAAGACATGGTCAGAAAGGCGTTTTGGGTATTTTAGCAAAACAAGAAGATTTACCATATACTGCTGATGGAATTTCACCAGATGTTCTAATTAACCCTCATGCATTTCCATCACGAATGACAGTTGGTATGATGATGGAATCTATAACAGGGAAAGCTGCGGCTCTACGAGGATCAAAATTTGATGGTTCTGCCTTTGTAGGAGAAAAGATAGACCAAGTAAGAGACGTCATGAAAGATGCCGGATTCAAATATTCTGGTAAGGAAATAATGTATGATGGCAGAACTGGTAAACCATTCCCTGTTGAAGTATTTATTGGAATTGTCTATTATCAAAAACTACATCACATGGTAGCAGATAAGATACATGCAAGAGCGCGTGGACAAGTACAAATGCTCACCAAACAACCGACTGAAGGTAGAGCACGTGGTGGTGGTTTACGATTCGGAGAAATGGAAAGGGATTGTATAATAGCTTATGGGGCATCTATGATTCTTAAAGATAGATTACTTGACGAATCGGATAAGGATGATATTTTTGTATGTGAACGATGCGGACTTGTTGCGTATCATGATATTAAACAAAGAAGGTATATTTGTAGAGTTTGTGGTGATAAAGGAAAAGTATCTTCTGTATCTGTTGCATATGCGTTCAAATTATTATTACAAGAAATGCAAAGTCTGAACATTGCGCCACGACTGATGATAAAGGAGAAAATATAATGTCTATTGAAACGATAAAATCTATTCAAGGAATCCGATTCTCTGTTTGGTCTCCAAGTGAAATTAGAAAATATTCAGTTTCTGAGATTACTGCTCCTGAAACTTATGATGAGGATGGAATGGCAGTACAAGGAGGTTTAATGGATGGACGGCTTGGAACCTTGGAGCCCGGACAAAAATGCTTGACTTGTGGTAATACTTCTGCTAGATGTCCTGGACATTTTGGTCACATAGAGTTTGCCGAACCTGTACTTCATATAGCATTCATTGACAGTATTCATAAGCTATTACTCGCTACATGTAGAAGCTGTTCAAGATTAAAAATTCCTAGCAATGATCTTGAAAGACTTACAAATATGAAAAAACAAAAGGCATCATATACTATAATCTCTCAGAAGCGTATCCCTGAACAAATTTTAGAAAAAGCAAAAAAACAAAAGGAATGCCCCCATTGTGGAAAAGGCCAATATGATTTAATTTTTACAAAACCTACAATTTTTATAGAAAAAACCGAATTAGGAGAAAACAGATTACTTCCAATCACAATAAGAGAGCGATTTTCACAAATTACTAATGATGATATTGACTTGTTGGGTTATGATCATACTACTGCTAGACCCGAATGGTTTATTTTACAAGTATTACCTGTACCACCTGTTACAGTAAGGCCTTCCATTATACTTGAAACCGGAATCAGATCAGAAGATGATTTGACACATAAAATGGTAGATATCATCAGAGTAAATCAACGACTTAAAGAAAGCAAGGAAGCTGGAACACCACCTTTGATTGTTCAAGATCTCGTTGATTTATTGCAATACCATACTACAACTTATTTTGATAATGAAGTTTCAGGCATTCCGCAGGCACATCATCGTTCTGGTAGACCACTCAAGACACTAACCCAAAGATTGAAAGGTAAAGAGGGTAGATTTAGAGGTTCATTATCTGGAAAACGAGTTGATTTCTCAAGTAGAACCGTCATCTCTCCAGATCCAAATTTGGACTTGTCAGAGGTTGGCGTGCCAATACCTATTGCTATGAAACTTACAATTCCAGAGATTGTAACAGAATGGAATATTGAAAAACTGAAAAAACTAATTATTAATGGACCAAGTATATTTCCAGGCGTAAATTATGTTGTTAGACCTGATGGTGTAAAAATTAGACTTGATTTTGTAGAAGATAGATCAATCATCGCAGACAGTATCGAAACAGGATATCTCATAGAAAGACATCTTCTAGATGGTGATATTGTATTGTTTAACAGACAACCATCACTTCACCAAATGTCCATTATGGCTCATCACGTTCGTGTGCTTCCTGGAAAAACTTTTCGATTACATCCTTCCGTTTGCCCACCATACAATGCTGATTTTGATGGTGATGAAATGAATCTTCATGTTCCACAAAGTGAGGAAGCTAGAGCTGAAGCTATACTATTAATGCGAGTACAAGAACAATTAATTTCACCAAGATTTGGTGGTCCTATAATTGGTGCTTTACGTGACTTTATCACTGGAGCATATCTTCTAACTAAAGATGATACAATTCTAACAAGACAAGAATTTAGTAATTATGCGATGTTAGGTGGTTATAAAGGAAAGTTACCTGAACCTGCATCTAAAAATAAAACTGGAGTATTTTATACTGGCAAACAACTGTTTTCTATCTTTCTTCCTTCTGATTTTAATTATATTATGACTTCGAAATGGTCAAAAGGAACAAAAGGAACAAATCAAGATGTTGTAATTAAAAATGGTGAGCTAATTAGTGGTGTCATAGATAAATCGTCTATAGGTGCAGAAGAACCAGAAAGTGTTTTGCATAGAATTGCAAAAGATTATGGAAATGAAAAAGCCAAAGATTTCTTGAACTCGGTTCTTATCATTATCAAACAATTTATCACCGATTATGGATTTAGTTATGGTTATTCTGATTTGGAACTTTCCGATAAAGATAGGGAGGCAATTCTCAGTGATATTGAAACAACTTATCAAAGTGTTTATGATATACTAGATGAAAAAAATAAAGGAAAACTTAGACCAATTAGAGGAATGACTGTTTCTGAAACAGCTGAGGCTAAAATTACATTTGAGTTAGCAAAAGCCAGAGATCGCGCAGGTATTACTGCAAATTCAAACCTTGCAGATAATAATGCAGGAAAAATAATGGCTACCACCGGTGCAAGAGGTTCAGCATTGAATGTAGGTCAGATGGCGGGTGCATTAGGTCAACAATCAAGACGTGGAAAAAGACTACATACTGGATATGCTAATCGTACTTTACCACACTTCAAAACACATGATGAAAATCCTGACTCACATGGATTTGTCAAATCTAATTTCCGAGATGGTCTTTCGACCTTAGAATTTTTCTTTCATGCTATGGGTGGAAGAGAGGGTCTTGTTGATACTGCGGTAAGAACACAACAAAGTGGATATATGCAACGTAGACTGATCAATGCGTTAGAACATATCAAGTTAGAATATGATGGAACAGTAAGGGACCCACATAGACATATTATACAATTTTTGTATGGGGAAGACGGAATAGATGTTGCAAAAAGTGATCATGGTGAAGCCTTTAACATTAATAGATTAATAGAATCCCAAAGAATCATAGATTCTGGTAAAGCTGCAACTAAGGAGGAAATTGTATCATTAACAAAAAAATATTCCAAGACATTCAATCCTCGATTAACTTCCATAGTAAGTGATGGATTACTTAGTTCTAAACTAAGTAAAGCAGGAATAGAAAGTGTTTGTAAGAAGGGTTTAGAATTATATGATAACTGTAAAGCTGAGCCTGGTCAGGCAGTAGGCATTGTAACTGCACAATCAATTGGTGAGCCAGGAACACAAATGACATTAAGAACATTTCATACTGCAGGAATTGCTGAAAAGAACGTAACACTTGGTTTACCAAGAATCATTGAATTAGTAGATGCACGTAAAAAACCTGCTACTCCATCTATGGATATATATCTAGATAAAGATTCAAAAGTTTCTCAAGAAAAGGCAGTTGAAGTAGCTCGTGATATCAAAGAAACAAAAATATCTGATTTGCTTATAAGAACAGTAAGTGATCATGCAACTGAAATAAAACTTGAATTTGATATGAAGAAACTAGAAACTAGACATGTAACACTTGAGCAGGTCACAAGTCTATTAGAATCAAATAAAAAATTCAAACTTGAATTTACTAAAAATACTATAATTTTGAAACTAATTGAAGAATCAGATGCCATAACTGTTAATACAATAAAAAATAAAGTGTTAAAAAGTACTGTAAGAGGAGTACCTGATATCGAACGTGTTACTCTCAAACATGATAATGGTGAGTGGATTATTCAGACAACTGGTTCAAATGTGGCAAAAATATTACATGTCAAAGGAATTGATAAAAATAATATTAGAACAAATAATGTGTTTGAAATTTCGGAAACCTTAGGTATAGAAGCAGCAAGAAATTCTCTAATAAACGAATTGAAATTTACCCTCGAAAATCAAGGCTTAGAAGTCGATACACGATATCTTATGTTAGTATCTGATCTTATGTGTCATAAAGGATATCTGCAACAGATTGGCCGTCATGGAATAGCAGGTTCAAAGGATAGTGTTCTTGCTAGGGCAGCTTTTGAGATTACTGTACCAACAATTGCGGGTGCTGCTAAATTTGGACAAGTGGAAGAATTAAAAGGAATTACTGAAAACGTTATTGTTGGAAGCCAAATACCTATTGGTAGTGGTACTGTGGACATCTATATGCAATCTGCAACTAAAACATAATTATTAATTTTTTAATTATAAAAAACAGAATACTATTTGGTATAAATCTATAAAGGGATAATAAAACAAATAAACAAAAGGTATAACGATGGCAAAACTTTTAGAAAAAACTCTCAAAGACGCAATAAAAGAAAATAATCATGTAATTGGAACAAAACAAGTAATGTCTTCTATAAAATCAAGCAAACTGGTTATAATATCGCAATCTATTCCTTCTTCTACTATCCAACAAATAGAAGACAATACAAAAAAGGAAAATATACCATTACTACATTTTGAAGGAACATCAATTATGCTAGGAAGACTTTGTGGGTTACAATTTAGAGTGTCAACAATTTCACTTAAATCGTTATCTAACACAAATATACAGGCAATTTTAAAAGAATCTGAAACAAAATGATTTTGCAAGAAAAAGATTATTATCTAAGTTTAAAAGAGATAGAAAAACAGCCAATCTAAAAGATAAACAATGACAAACTCGATAAAATTAACTACAGAACAAATGCGTTTCATCTCGCTTTTTCAAAATGTTACAAAATCTTCTGCACGTGATTGCTTAGATGATGAAAAACAGGATAGATTAATTTTTGTTGTGAATGAGGGTAAAATGGGGCTTGCTATCGGCAAAGGTGGTTGTAATATAAAATCACTTCAAAATATTCTAAAACGAAACGTAGAATTAATTGAATATAATGAGGAACCAATAAAATTTTTGAAAAATATATTGAATGCAAAATTAATCAGTGAAATAAAATTAAACACAAAACCTGATGGTTCATTACACGCTGTAGTCTTTGTTGAGCCTGGGAAAAAAGGTATAGTGGTTGGACGTGAAGGACGTAATGCAGAAAAGGCTAGACTGCTAGCTAAAAGATATTTTAATATTTCAACTGTCATGATAAATAGTCAAGAAATGACACAACTTGAGGTGTAATGTTTGGCTAAATCACCGCTTGGATTATTTGCTGGCCGTGTGCTAAAAGAAAAATCGAAACGTCAGCGTTGGTCTATATCTAGATACAAACGCAGAGAATTGGGTTTGGATAAAAAGGCAAATCCTTTGGGTGGTGCTCCACAAGCAAGAGCAATTGTTTTAGAAAAAGTTGGCGTAGAAGCAAAGCAGCCAAACTCCGCAGTTAGAAAATGTGTTCGTGTTCAATTAATTAAAAATGGTAAAACAGTTACTGCATTTTTGCCACGAGATGGTGCAATGAACTTCATTGATGAACATGATGAGGTACATCTAGAAGGTATGGGTGCTACTCAGGGAGGTGCTATGGGTGATATTCCGGGTGTACGATACAAAGTTTTCAAAGTTAATGGAACATCATTAAAGCAATTAGTAACAGGAAAGAAAGAAAAACCGAGAAGATAAAAAAATGACTGAACAAAAAATGTTGCTTTTTAGAAGATGGGATTTATCTACAATCGAAATCAAAGATTCTGGTCTAAAAAATGCTATATGTCTTAAACCATCAATACTTCCAATAGATTTTGGACGATCTGCACTAAGACGATTCAACAAGGCTAATGTGAACATAGTTGAACGATTAGTAAACAAGTTAATGCATTTTGGCAAAAAATATTCAAAAAACACAGGTAGAATGGCTGGAAAAAAAGATCATTCATTTAATGTTGTTAAGACTGCTTTTGAAATAATTCATCTAAAAACAGAAAAAAACCCAATTGAGGTTTTAGTTCGTGCAATAGAAAATTCAGCACCAAATGAAGATACTACTAGAATTGTATACGGTGGAACAGTATACCATGTATCAGTTGATGTGGCACCAATCAGAAGAGTTGATCTGGCATTACGATTTATTGCAGATGGGGTCAAAGAAGCTACATTTTCTAACCCAAAATCAATTGAAGAATATTTAGCTGAGCATCTAATTCTTGCAGCAAACAATGATCCTACATCTCCATCTGTTAAGAAAAGAAATGAATTAGAACGTATTGCACAAGCATCTAGATAATTAAACCAATAGCCCGGCCCGGACTCGAACCGAGGTCAAAGGCTCCAGGGGCCCCTATGCTTGCCACTACACTACCGGGCTACAAGAATATTTGTAAGATATCAGAATATAATTATTTCATTCTAACTTCATTCATTGCAGTTGAATAATCGCATTCTGCTTTGACTCTCATATAAGGAATTAATCTATAATGAATCGAATACATGCCACTTTCTTTGAGGATTATTCCTTTTTGTAATAATGATACTAATCCGCGCGACATCTCTGAGATTTTTAAATTATCTTTATTGCATATTTCGTCACGTTTTTTCTGATATTGTTTAAGGCTGAATACTACATCATCAAGGTCTAAGATTAATGGCCATATGATTTTGTACCAGACAATCCTTCTATTTTGGGTAGATGTTGCGTATTTGCCTTTTTCTCTCAACATTAATAATATGATTTTGCACTATTATAATTCGTGTCCCAGAGTGAGATTGCAAAATCATTAGAACTTTTAGAAAAAGATTGGGATATAGATCCAATCATAAAAGATTTTCATTTGGGAAAGCGTGATGATATATCTGAAAATTCCATAAAAGTGAAAGATGTTATATTTCATATTCCATTTCTAAACAAAATTAAAAAATTCATACTTTGGAAATGTTATTGGCCAGATTGTTCAAATTGTTGTAGTAGGCAAGGTAGACTTCCTTTGACTTCTGATGATTTGATAACAATTGGAACCGGAATGAAATATCAAAAAACATCTGATTTCATAAAAAATGAAACAGTGATGGCTACTTGGCAGGAACCAAGTCCTGGAGGTGGCTTTACCACATTAACTGGTATTAATTTGAAGCGAAAGGAAGATGAAACAGAAGCGGATGATGGTACTCATATAAAATGTAGATTTCTAGATGAAGAAGGTGCTTGCAACATTCATCCAACTAGACCTGGAGTTTGTTATCTATATCCATTTTCAACATGGTTACAAAATGATAAAGGCAGTGCAAGAGTTCATGCTACTTTTCAGTTTACTGGTGATTGCCCAGGTTTTTATCTAGATGATTCAATTAATCCAATGAAAGAAATCTTACAAGAATATTCTGAAATAATATATAATTATAATATGAAATCTAACCAAACTACGCGTGAAGGGTTAGGCTCAATCAGTTTAGGCTAGGCTTTTGCAACTTTCATCAAATCTCGCATATGAATTTCCATCCCAAATCTTTCTTCATTCTTCTTCATATACCTGTATATTTTGAATAACTCGCCAAGTTGTTTCATTGCACTGAATTCTCCCTTCATTTTTGTCTTAATAAAATGAAGTACTTTAGCATAAACTGAAAAATACTTTAGAACATCTTTTCTATACTGTTCATTATTTCCTATATTTTTGACAAACAAATCTGCACAAATCATACTAGGTATAATACCCTCACCCAATAATGGATATACGGTCCCAATTGATTCACCGACTCCTACTACTTTACCATGGTAAAATGGTTCACATAAATCAGGAGTTGCTAGACGTATAGGCCGCCCCACAGTTTTGATAATCTTTCCACCATATTTTTTTAAAAATTCATTGGTTTGTTGAACATGTTGTTTTTTATAATCACCAGCTCCTATGTGGGCCATTTTTTTTCCTAATGGGAAATACCAAAAGTAACCAGTCATACCTGGAAATGGTTTCACATAAAAATCATCAAGAGGAACTTCATTTTCAAATAATATTTTATATTGATATGTAGGTAGGAAGAAGTCTTTTTTGATTTTTGGAAGATATGTTCGATAAAATCCAGTCGCATCAATTATCAGATCAAATTCTTTTTCCATGTCTTCCAGTTTTGGCTCTACACCATAGTGAATCTTACAACCTTTTGCCATATCATTAATCAACCCAATTTTATCATACGTACATAATCCCTTCAATTTTATGTCAAATCTTTGTTGGTTATTCATGTCTATGTATAGATTTTTTCCATCATGAATGACATGTTTCTCAAAATCGATATCAGATTTTGAGCAGAGTTTACTCATAGTACTTTTTATTGTTCCCCATGCACAAATTGAATCATGATTTTCTTGAGTCATTCTTTCATACCCTATAACCTCATGATCTTTTTTGAGTCTGGAAAGAAGATAACTACCAGCCACACCTATTCCAACAACTGCAATCTTCATTTGATTTTTAGGTAGATATTACCCAATAAATACAATTCTAGTTTTATTCGATTAAAATTGCTGGTTTGTAAGGTCTAGCTATACGTGCTTTGTTTTTTGGATCATATTTGCCTTGGTCATCTTCAGAAAATACCTGTAATTTAACTCCATAATCATTTTCAATTAGAGATGTAAGCTCTGATGAAATTGATACATTCTCATCAATTTCTCCAGCAGTCATTTTAGCATCTCTAAGTTCCGTTGGCTCTGATAGAATATCCTTAAGAGTTTTTTTTACAAAATCTGGATCTTTTTTTATCTGCTCTGTATCCTTGTTCGCAATCAATTCTTTGATTAACATCCCAATATCTGTTTGCCCAGAATTAACATTCTTTAGAATTTGATGGTATGCCTTTGATTTCCAAGAGTCGGCTGTATAAATCACAATTCTTTTTGGAGAGATTTTTGTCACTTTGATTATATTTGCAATATCATTCATTGTAGAACTTAGTAGACTCTCAGTTAGTACTGTTGTATTGTTATCTTGTATTTCTTGAATTGGCCATGTAGATTTTGATACCATTTTTGTATTTCCAAGTTGTTCCCACATCTCTTCCGCAATATGTGGCGCAAACGGAGAAAGCATGGCAACACGTATTGACAATATTTTATACATGATTCCAGCAACATTTTCTCTTTTTTTTGCCTTGATTCTTTTCAAGAACCATTGAAGTTCAGAGTCGAATTCATAAATTATATGATGTAATGCTTCACGAAAGCGCATTTTATCCATTGATTCAGTTACCTCTGAAATCAAATTTGATAGCCGACTTTGAATCCAGACATCTTCTGGTTCTAAATCAGCACACTCAGATTTCTTTAATTTTTTACATTCTTCAAGCATTGCCTCTAACTTATTTTTGATTCCAGAGACTGATTCAATATTAAAGTCAGCATCTTGTAATAATTCAGCTGAAATTAGAATTGAAAGCCTAATTGGGTCCGCACCATATTTTTTAATTGCATCACGTAATGGTATGATGTTTCCCATAGATTTTGACATTTTTTTTCCATCCATCAGAACTGAGCCGTTTACAACAATCTCTTTCGGCCAATTTTCTTTTGGAAATAACACCACATGGTTTAATACAAAAAATGTTAGATGATTTGGTACCAAATCTCTTCCAGAATGTCTTGAATCAACAGGGTAAAAATACAAAAATTCTTTCCTTATCTCATCAAGTTTTTTTACTGTAATCTGCATTTTTTGCGCAACAGCATCTGAATTACCTTTTTCATAAAACACATAGTCAAAGAATTCGTCTGACATATTTTCAGCCAAAATTTCTTTTGCATTAACAAATTTTGAAATTATATAAAATGCCATATAGATTACGGAATCTGCAAGACTTTCTACCAACCAGTCCTTATCCCATGGTACACGTGTTCCTAATCCATGTTGTCTAGCACATGCGCGTTCTCTAAGCCAATCTAAAACATTGAAAAATTCAGTACGGATTTCATTTGGTAAAATACTCATAGATTCAAAACAATTATGTGCTTTTTCCTTCCATTCTTTATTTCCATAATCAAGAAACCATTGATTGTTTAGCATTTTGACTACACATTCACTACCGCATCTACATTTTACTGGCGCATTTGTTAACTCTAAAATAATGTCTGATTTACCAGATTTTGAAAACCATTCTTTGATTTCATCTTTCACAAATGAAACTCTTTTTCCTGAAAATTTGTCTGTATTTTGATTTAATTTTCCTTCATAGTATTCTTTTGAGTAAATCTCTTTGGTTGCATCCTCTAATTTTGGATCATTTTGATTTGTAATATTCATTCTTTTGATAACATCTTCTGCGGGAACTTCTCCAAAACCTTCTGTCGTAATTATCGTGATAGGATTAATCGCTTTTACCTGATCACGTACAGATTCTGATAGATCATTCGTATTTCCATTTTTGATGTCTTCTAACGCTTGATAATCATAGGGAGCATGTGCAGGGACCGACATTACAATCCCTGTTCCTGTAGTTGCAGATACAAATGATGCAGGTAAAATCAAAAATTCTTCTGAATTGATTGGACTTTTTACATTTTTACCAATCAATTCAGAGCCTTTCACATCACCAATAATCTCTATAGTTTTATCCAAAAATGAAAGTTTATGTGCACATTCAGAACTTATGATCCATGTCTCATCATTTACTTTTGTTTTTTTGTAAACTATCTCAGGATTTATCCAAAGATTTGTCACCCCAAATAATGTTTCTGGACGTAATGTTGCAATAGGAATTATTTCATTTTCTATACTGAATTTCATTATAATATATTCTGTAAAATCAGGTTCAACATCACCTAGCGTGTCATGCTGTGAGACTGGGTTTTGATCATTAGGACACCATCCAACTGGATGATTTCCTTGAACAATTAGATTATTTTGTTTTAGTGTTCTAAACTGCCATTCAATGAATTTTTGATACGCAGGAATTATCGTTGTAAATTCTCTTCTCCAATCAATGGAATATCCCATTTCAATCATACCAGCCTTAATTTCCTCATGAAAATAATCGGCAATCTTTACTGGATCAATAAAATCTTTGATTTTATCTTCAGGAACATTATACAAAGTTTTGAATGCATTGATTAACTCAGTATCATTTGCCTGTACTCGTTTTGACATACCAAGAATTGGAGTTCCCGTATAATGAAATCCCATTGGAAATAGTACATTGTATCCTTTCATTCTTAGGTATCTTGAATGAACATCTGTGATTGTGTAAGTTCTACCATGGCCAATATGTTGAGGTGAGTTTGGATAAGGATATGCTACAGTTATGAATTTTTTTTCTTTTTCATTTGGATCAACATGATGATCATTATTTTCTGCCCATTTTTTTTGCCATTTCGCGTCAATTGAATTCCAATTTACATCCATCATATTCACCTATCCCAAAACCATTGATTTCGCTTTTTTAATTGAATCTTCTTTTTTAGACTTGTCATTTCCACCTCCTTGTGCAAATTTTGGGGTTCCTCCACCTGCACCACCAAGTATTTCTGATACACTCTTCACAATATCTCCAGCTTTCTTATTTTTTGAAATTTGATCTCCACAATAGACTATTATTCGAACTTTTTCCCCTTCATTGAATAATCCACAATATACCAGATTTGGGTCTTTCTTCGATAATCTTTCTCCTAATCTAATATGAAAATCATCATTATAATCATCATTAGTAGAATAACAGAAATTTGGCTTGTTTGATTCGGTGATTTCCATTGTGATATCATCAATAATAGTAATTCCTTGTGCACATTGAGAAAAAGATTCTATTATTTTTGGAATTTTTTCTCTATCCATCTGTTTTCTCTCAAACCTTTTCTCTTTTTGCAGTTCTTTGATTTTTTCTTCTTCTTGTTCGCTCTCAACATTTTGTTGTTTTTTTAGTGTAAATTCTTTTGCAGTATCTCCTGAAACAAATTCAATTCTTACAACTCCATCTTGAATTCTTTTTGTTTTTGTAATTTTTACTTGTTCTATTTCAGATGTTTTTTTGACATGTGTTCCTCCACACGCTTCTATATCTAAATCTCCAATAGAGACAATACGTACTGATTTTACTGGAACAACTCCACCCTGATAAATCCTAAATCCATATTTTTGTTCTGCAGTTCCTCTGTCAAAATTTTCAATTTTTACTGGTATATTTTGTTCAATAATTGAATTTGCAGCTTGTTCTATCTGTAAGACTTCTTCATCTGTGAGTGCTGAATGATGTGTAATATCCAACCTTGCATGATCCTCGTCTTTGAAAGCTGAATGTTGCCATACCCATGAGCCTAATACACTTCTTGCTGATGTATTAATTACATGAGTACTAGTATGATTTTTTGTTATTCTGTCTCTTCTAGTTGAATTTATGATACAAGAGACTGTTTCACCTTGTTTTGGAATTCCACCTTTTAATTCATGAACTATAATATCTCCATGTTTTGTTACATCTACAACTTCATAATTATCAATCTTCCCATGATCTGGTTCTTGACCACCCCCTCTTGCATAGAATGATGTTCTGTCTAATACAACATAATTATCAAACGATTTCAAAACTTTGGCATCGAATTCTTTTGGGTCGTTTGAATAAAACAAAAGTTCTGTATCTGAAATGTTTTCTAATGGTAGGTTTAGATGTTCTTTTTGCTTTTTACCTTGATGTAACTCTGAAAGTTTACTATAAAATGTAGACGGAATTTCTGATATAACTTTGATTTCTTTTAGATAATCTGGTGTGACTCCATCTGATTCGTATAGTCTGATTAAGTCATCAACTGTTGGATCTTTGTTCAAGTTGGTAGCAATTTTTTGTATTCTTTGCTTTGAAATACCATATCTTTCAGATTCAATACGAATGATTTCTTTGACATCATTACGTGTTTTTTCGAGTTCAGGATACGTATTCTTCAAGTAGTCAATCTGTGTGTCAATGATCTCATTTATGTCAAATTGTAGTGATAGTCTATTCATCGTTGAGATAATTCTTCGTAGCATTATTCTAAGATTGTATCCTCCACCAACATTACTTGGTAATGCTCCATCAGATATGGCAAAAATTAATGTCCGAACATGGTCAATTATAAGGTAAATTCCTTCTAGCGGAGTAACAATTTTACGTATTTGTTCATCAGACAAGCCAGAATTTTTTATTGCATTCTTTCTAACTAGAGTCAAATCTTCATACATTTCAAAATTCTTTGCGATTTCTGTAAAATATGGAACTAAAATATTAGAATCTGTTTCAATTCCTATCTGTTGAATTAGGTTTTTGGTTATTGGTCCAAAACAACAATCGTATGCAGTAGGAGTTCCCATTGTTATCCATGCAAATCTTTCTAATCCTGCTCCCATGTCAATTATACGTTGATCTAATGTTTTGTAGTTTGATAAATTACCTTGAAATTCTGTGAATACAGCATTACCAAGTTCTAATCCTTGAACAAAATATTCTAATGAAGAACCAAATGAACCACCACCCTCCCATACATCTTCTACAAAAACAATTTCATTTTTGTCAATTCCAAATTGTTTTGTTAGTAAGCCGAAGTCAAGATTGACGCATTCATCTTTCCAATATCCGTTATTGTCTGGTACACTATGTTGTCCAATCATACAGAATGATGAGAAGTGTCTTCCTGTGACACCAACATTTTCCAAATCTTTGAATCGAAGGCATGTCTGTGGTACTACAAGTGGATTTGCAGGAAACTCAAAGATGACTTTACTTCCCATAACTCTCTGAAAATCTACAATGGATGCAATTGTGAAATACAAGTCATCACGCCACCTACACACAACGGGATATCTATTTACAGATGTATGATTATTTTTTACAAAAAATGATTCAACTTCTTTCCATGCTTGTGTATAATCGAACCGTTTGTTTGTTGGCGGATTGCCAATAAATGAATATGTATCACTAGAATGATCAGGACAGTTTATACGATTTTCATCTAATGTCCAATAGAATCTCTTACATGTTTTACATGATTTACGCTCAAATCCAACATCTTCAAATAATTTTACTTTATAGTATCTGTCAGGATCAGTTGAAAATTTTGAAAGTATTTCTTTTTTACCCATTCAAAATATTCTGGTTGACCGATATTAAGAATTGTCGATTACAATAAATTAAATAGAATAGTTTTCAAATTAACCTTATGTTAGGAATAAAGAAAAAAGGTCTCAAAGAAGGTGTATTTGTTTTTGCCACTAAATCTAATGGAAAATATAATGATTTTATTGTTGGTGCAATTACTGGAATAAACGGTAAAAAAATAGGCATTAATGGAATTATTGTGGATCCTATTGGGCTGAAGAACAAAGTAGAACAGGGTAAGGCGGGCCAACGATCTATTGAAATTCTAAAAAATCCAAACCCCGATAATTGTATACACGCATTAATTTATCGTATAGAACATGAAAATTATACTGGTATTATAGATCTTAATGAATCACAGATTTTGGAAATTCCTCCAAATGTCTTCTTAGCTTTAGATGGATGGGTGCGTGAATCATTTTCTGAATTATTGAATAATGTACTTTCTTTGCCACCTGGTTCTGAAAGAGATGAGGCAAAACGGATTGTAAAACAACGGATGGATACTTTATTTGATAAGAATCTAAAAAGAACGCTTTATGCAATATGTAGAAGTCTCAAAATCCTGAATTGAACAAAAACTGATTATAGTTCTCCATAGTTTTATATTATACACTAAAAAAAAATGTAATATGGAATATGTTTACGCTGCATTAATGCTTCACAAACTAAAGAAAGATGTAACTGAGGAAAATATCACTTCAATAGTAAAGGCATCAGGTGTAGAAGTAAATGAGGCACAAGTCAAATCACTTGTAGCATCTTTGGCTGATGTAAATATTGAGGAAGCCATAAAAGCAGCTCCAGTAGCAGCAGCTCCAGTAGCAGCAGCTCCAGCAGAAGGTGGAGAAGGTAAGAAAGAAGACAAAAAACAAGATGAAGCAGCAAGTGCTAAATCTGAAGAGAAAGCAATGGAAGGCTTGTCATCTTTATTCGGTTAGAATTATCTGATTTTAATTTTCAAAAACATTTAACGTTATTTACTTGACTATCATACACTGATTATTGGTAGATCTTTCCACTACTCCAGAACTCTTCATCTATATTTTAGATTTATTTGGAACTATGGCTTTTGCAGTTACTGGAGCATTCAAAGCAATTGAGCATAAAGCTGACATTGTTGGAATAATAATTCTTGCAACAATTACTGGTGTTGCTGGAGGTACCATACGTGATATCATATTAGGTAAAACACTTCCAAACTCTTTGGTAGATCCTATTTACGTAATTATCACTATAATTTCAGCGATAGTATTATTTTTCTTGTATTCAAAATTGCGACAGCACTGGAATATTTTTCTAAAATTTGATGCTCTCGGTCTTGGTATTTTTACTGTGATTGGGGCAACATTTGCTTATAATTTAGTAGGCATGAATTTTCTTGTCATAGTATTATCTGGAATGTTGACTGCTATAGGAGGTGGAATTTTAAGAGATATTTTTGTAAATCAAACACCAATTGTTTTTGTAAAGGAATTGTATGCATCGGCTAGTTTTATCGGTGCAGTTTTGTTTTATCTAACACTGTTAATTACTAATGAAATCTATGCGGCAACTATTATTGGTATGGTAATAACAACTGTATTACGACTAGTAGCAATGAAATACAATTGGAATTTACCCAGAGTTAAAAGTCGTTATGGTTAGGTTGGAGTATAACCTTTTGTCTTAGATACAACACTTTTCGCATGTCCATCAGCCTTTTGAATTACCTGTTCTTTATTATCATCTGTCATATAGCCTATTTCTAATGAAACAGAACGTGCAGATTGAGATGCCTTTGCTAAAATTTGTTCAATATTCTCATTTGTAATATATGCTGCTTCAATTGATAATGATACAGCATTTTGATGCGCTTCGGAAATTTGTTTTCTGAATAAATCTACATCCACAACAAGCTCATTTTCAGTGAATAGGACACCTTCAGACAGTGCAGAGTTTAAAACTATTCCAGCTTCAATTGGTTTAATATCTAATTTTCCTAACAACGCTGCTAATTTAGTTGATATAATTTCTCCTTTTTTTATCGGTGTTGTTTCTTTTAGAATCCAAATTGTTCCCTGATCAATTTTGGTAGGAATTTTATTGTCCTTGAATTCAGTTAGCATGGGACCTGGGGCTATTCCTGTGTTTTTTGGTGGAACAACAACATCTATACTTGCAACATCACCTCCTCTGGCTGCAAGCATTATTTTGTTTTTACCAAGTAAAACATTTAGCTTGAATGGAGACATGTTTGTAAACATAAAAAGACATTGACCAGTAAGATTTTCTTTCAATTTTTTAATACCAGAAATATCTAATTTTTCAAATGCTTTTTGTGCAATTTTATCCTTAATACTAATAATTTCTACTTCTCCTTTGAGTTTTTTCCTTAATGGTAATAATTGAGATGCTCGTACTTTTTCCATTCGTACTAATGCAGTCACACTATATTTTTTTGGCAATTCCTCCATCATTTGATACATCTGCATCTTCTTTTTTGGGAATTTGGTTCTATTCTCGTGCAATTTTATTTTTTCACCTGTTCTAATTTCACTGCTTTTCCCATTGTAGTTTTAATCATTATTTTTTTGATATTTTTATCTCCATTTGGAAGTTTTTTTTCTACTGCATTAGTAATTGTATTTGCATTTGCTGCAATATGTTGTTCATCCATATCTTCTTCTCCAATTTTACATGATAGGGATAAAGAGTTCTTTACACGAATTCTGATGGATGATTTGAATCGTTCTAAAAATGATTCAATTGGAGCATTAAATGGAACTGGTGTAGGCATTTTACCTCTAGGTCCTAAAAGCTGTCCTAACACTTTACCTACAGTAGGCATTAGCTTAGTGTCTGCCAAAAAGAAATCATATTTGTTAATTACCTTTCTTGATTCTCGTTTATTTGCACCAAGTTTAGTTAATTCATCTTCATCAATTACTCTGTCAGCATTTGCATTCTTTGCTTTAACTCCCATATCTCCAGATGCTATTATACAAACCTGTGCTGCATCGCCCATTTTTTGAGGTAACTGAATTGTCTCATTAATAGCAAATCCTTTTTTTACATCCACATCCTTAAACACCATTATCATTTCTAGAGATTGCTTGAATTTGCGTTCTTTACCATTCTCTTTAGCCTGTTTGATCAATTCTACGAGTTGAGATTCTGTAACCATAGATTTTTTTTAAAAAACCCATTTAAAATCGTTTATAGATAATCTAGTTAAATCTAGTAAAATCTACATTTATTACCATAATACCTTCATTTTGTCATTATTGTATGGGCTTGATGAATTAGATCTGAAGATACTTTTTGAATTAACCAAAGATGGACATATCACAGTCCCCCTACTTTCAAAAAAACTTGGAAGTAATGCATCTGTTTTGTATAGTAGGATTAAACGATTAGAGAAAAGAAAATTAATCAAGAAATTTACGATTGACATTGATGATTCTTTATTGGGAATTAATGTTAAAGCCACAGTTGGTATAAATCGAGATCCAAAACTCAAGGTAGAAATTCATAAAAAATTAATGGAGGTTTCTGCAATAATTTCTATCTCAGAGGTTACAGGACGATTTGATATCATGATGCAAGTTCATACTAAAGATCTTGAGGAATTACATATGGTTGTAATAGACAAAATTGGAAAAATTGATGGTATACAAAACACTGAGACTTTTGTGGAATTACAAAAGACAGACAAAGACCCGTTTTATCTCATAAACGATACTAAAATATAATAATCTAATAGAGCGAAAAAACTTCCTAATTTTTCTAATAATAAACTTTCATCTTATTCGAATTTACTATCCCATTTACCTTCATTAATTTCGGAAGTGAATTCTTTAGGGGTTTTACCTTCAATTTTTATTCCCAGAGTCTGGCATGTACCAACAATCTGCTTTGCAACAGATTTTAGAGAACTAGCATATGATGATTCTAACTTTACATTAGCTATCTTGGTAATAATATCTGCAGAAACTTCTCCAACCCATTCAGTTCCAGATGTTCCTGAGCCTTTTTGTATACCAGCCTCCTTTAGTATTAGTGCAGATGCTGATGGAATTCCCACTTCAATTTCCCATTTCTTAGATTCTGTATCTACAATAACACTAACTGGTATTTTCATTCCTTGGAATTCTTTGGTTTTTTCATTGATAGCATTAATGACTTGCATAATATTTACTCCTATAGGACCTAATGCTGGACCCAATGGTGGACCAGCAGAAGCCTCTCCACCAGTAACCAATGATGATATTGTTTGTTTATCTCCCATAGTATGACACCAATTTTTGAAAATTTAATCCTTGCTATGATAAAACCTTTTTGAGATGATTAGCATCTACAGTTACTGGTAATTGATAAGGGGCATCTAATAAAATAACAACAGCTTCTTCTTTTTCTTGATCTACTCTTTTAACAGTAGCTTTCATACCTTTGAATGGACCACCAATTATCTCTACAGTATTATCAACTGAAAGTTCCGTAACTGTAGATTTTTTGATTAGATATTTGTCGATCTCATTATACTGTAATTCACCTCTTAACTGACCACGAATATGTCTAATTCCTTGAATTGCATTAAACATCGAAGGTGGATCTTGTGCTTCGAGAACTACATATCCTTTCAAATCATCAAGTAAAAGTACTGTTTGAACATCTTTTACCCTAGGAAATTCTTTGCTGACATAATGTGAATTTTCCAAATCTCCTGTCATTTTCCAATCTTTCTCTAAATCTACCCACTCGCCAGTCTGCGGGTTTTTGTATTTCAAGTCTGCATTGATTTTTATTTCTTTACCCTCACCTTCCTTTTCTTTTATCAACTCCTTCATCATTCTGATCCACTCTTCTTTCTCCATTCTCTTTTGGTCTGAACCGATTTTTTTTATTTCTTTACCCTCCTCTTTGGCTTTTTTTATGTTTTCTTCATCTTCCCGATCCATCCTCATTTTAGTTTCTAATAGTCTCATAACAATTTTTTCTTGTCCTCCCGTAGTTCTTACTGCAAATAGATGTGAAGTCTGATCACCAGATTCTGGTTC
>Ga0209445_1000460_pt1 | contig 23208 bp, 23 predicted proteins | sample MarorgKNORR_S2LV_4_FD_188223 | JGI IMG/M metagenome (GOLD analysis project Ga0209445, IMG submission 188223) | Marine microbial communities from the Southern Atlantic Ocean, analyzing organic carbon cycling - NADW_A/KNORR_S2/LV (SPAdes) (version 2) | ecosystem: Environmental > Aquatic > Marine >... | reverse complement strand
GAAGCAAAGATGTCTTGTGCATGGATCGCGAAGTTGGGGTTGTCGGCCGGGTGGATCCGGCGATCCACAAGATAGGCATGGCGGAGCTGACCCGCCTAATGGAGCGTTGGCTTGCTCGCGGTTTCGTGACCTAAGCCGCATCTTGAGCGCATGAGTCAACCCTCCTCCTCTCGCGCACATCCTGCGAGATGACCGAGCAACCCTCCGGCAAGCTCTACACCGCAGTCACGAAGTATTGGCCGAGGACCGCTGCGAGTCTAGTCGTCGCGGCTGGTGTTGCCCCGAGCGCCCTGTCACACGCCGCCCTACGATGGTTGAGGGGCCAGGACAGGTCTTCAGTGCCAGTGCCCGTGCTGGTCGGACCACACGGCACCGGGCCACGGGGGCTCTTCCCTGTCTCCGAAGACGGCAGCCCCGACTACCGTGAGGACGACTGCCAAGCCGATGCCGAGGATGAAGAGGATGGCTGGGCTAACCGCCCTGCGGCTACGGTCCTGGGTCTGCTTCTGGAGCTTCCTGCGACGAGCCTTCTTCGACGACATCCCGCATCCGTGAATAGGTAGGATCTTCCCACATACTCGTTCGGTCCCGACTCACTGTAAAGATGGGCAAGAGCGGGGCGGCAGGGCCGACGTAGAGTAGCAGCCCTTCCGCTCGATGGGCTTCGCGAGCCTGATCATCGTGAGCGCGCTGTTCGCGCTGGGGCTGCCGTTGGTGTTGCTGTAAGGATTTGCTCGCGGTTTGGTGACCCGCGCCGCATCTTGAGCGCATGAGGGTCACCCGCCGGAACGCTACCCTGGAAGGCCGCTACCGCATCGAGTCCGAACTCGGTGAGGGCGGGATGGCGACCGTTTACCTGGCCGAGGACATCAAACGGCGCCCCGCCGCGGGATGTTCTTCGGTTTGCCGTCTGAGGCGCGCCCTTTGGATCCGGACTGTTTCTTTTGGCGCTTCGTCGACCGCGTGCGCTTGTCCGAGCCCTTCGTGTCGGCCTCGTCCTCGGCGTCTTTAGCCGCTTTTGGCTTTGCCATGGCTTCCGCTTCGAGGGCTTTGAGCGTTGCGGCGCGCGTGCCCTCGTCCGCGGCCAAGTGACACTTCTTATACTTCTTGCCAGAGCCACAAGGACAGCGGTCGTTTCGCCCTGTGGTCTTCAAACGCAGTTCGTAGTCGCTGTCACCCATTGGGCCTCTCGATGGTTCGAGCTCGATTGCACGCCTACGAACGCAATCTAACCGACCCGAAGTGGACGGAGTCCACATAGGACCGGCGTTGCTGCCGTCGGCGGTGCCGGATTCTCGTGCCGCGATAGTCCTGGTTACAGATCGGCCGAATCTGCTCGCGCTCTGCTGACCCGCGCCGCATCTTGAGCGCATGAGGGACGTCATCACGTGCCAAAACGCAGCCCTATGGTGCGCCACCGCATCGATCGTGCGCGAGGCGGTGTGGTGGCCGCGTTCCATAACCGTTCTTGACCGCTCTGCGAGATGCAATCGGGATGCAAAGCGGGTGGGCCTACTGACCTCCTCCCTGAATCTGCGACCAGCGCAAGATCCTAACACTCGCGCTGGTCTCGTTCATTTGCGGCCCTGCACGCGCGCCTCGATCCCTAACCGGACCGTGGTGAACCACCCCGACGAGCGCACCTCCCGGCGCTGCGCTAGCTCAGCATCATACGGCGACTGCGCGCGTCGCCGAGCACGAGACGGGTTCGTTTCCATGGTTGCGACGCTACCGGAAGACTCTTCGACGCGTCAACCGTCCGTTCCGAGGGTGGCGCGCTACAGCTACAGATGACGTAGCTTCTGCCACAAATCAGGAACACTCGGCCGACTGAGGACACCATGACAGACCGCGCCAGCACGCTCCTGAGCGGGCGCCGCGAACGCCTGGAACGCATCTTGGAGCGGGAACTGAAGCCTCCCATGACGGGCCCCAGTTCTCCCATGCCACCTCATGTTCGTGAGTTTCTTTGCCAGGAGGCGGAGGACCTCTACTGGAACGAGCTCGAGTGGGAAAACATCACCGACGAAGAGGCTCTGGACGACGGACCGATTACCCAGCTCGCGTTCCCCGGCTTTCTCGCGTTCGTGCGTGGGCTCTTACTCACTGAAGTGATGCCCGACGCGCTTGCACCCGCGTCGCCGCGTCCCCAAGTCGTCGAGGACACCTTGGGCTTCCTGTGCGGACGTGTGGTCGAGCTCGAGGAGTCGCTCGCTACGGGCGGCGGTGACGATCCCGACAAAGCACGATCAGAGATGGACATGACGAGCCGGCTCATCGACTTCGTCCTGTACCGCTTCCACGAACTGGCTCCGGCGGAAATAGAGCTGGCCGAAGCCGGTGGGCACGCCTCCGCGTAAGCGACCGCCGACGTGGGTGTGGTGACCTCCCGGCCCGGGTGCACGTATCTCGCCGGAGCGCCCCTGCTCGTGGCGCATCGCGGCGGATCGAAAGTCGCGCCAGAAAACACCATGACGGCCTTCCGTCGGGCGGTCGACTGGTGGGGCGCCGACATGCTCGAGCTGGACGTTCGACTCACGCGGGACGGACACCTCGTGGTCATTCACGACGAACACGTGGACCGTACCACGGATGGTGAGGGCCCGGTGGCAGCGAAAACACTCGACGAGATCCAGGCGCTCGATGCCGGGCACCGCTTCGAGGACCTCAATGGCGCGCGTCCTTTTCGTGGCGTGGGCGTAACGATCCCTACTTTCGAGCAGGTCCTGACCGCCTTCCCGGACACGCGCATCAATGCAGAGGCCAAGGAGCCGGAGGCCGCCGGGCCGCTCGTGGAAGTGATTCGACGACATCATGCGCAGCATCGTGTACTCGTGGCGGCGGAGTTCGAGCGCTGCCGACGAGATGCCCGTGGCTACGAGGGCCCCTGGGGTGCGAGCCGTCACCAAGTCCTCCTCTTCTTGGCGCTGCACAGACTCCCGGGCGGTGGTCCCTACACGCCGCGTACCGATGTTCTCCAGGTGCCCGAGCACTGGAAGGGCATCAGAATCGTCTCGCGGGCCTTTGTTCGAGCGGCCCACCGGCGCAATCTGCCAGTGCAGGTCTGGACCGTCGACGATCCAGAGTCGATGAGACGCTTGCTCGCGTGGGGTGTGGACGGCATCCAGAGTGACCGCCCCGACATACTCGCCCAGGTACTCACCGAGGTTGCAGGTCGGCCCCCGCCGCCGGGGCCGGTGGAGGGCGCCGCATGAGTGCTGTGGCGACGGAACTGGGAAGCCGCTTTGCGGAGGTCGTGCAGGCCGCCCGAGGCGGCATCCTTCGGGAAGGAGGCCTTGTGGTAGCGACGTCCGGAGGCCTCGACTCGATGGTGCTGCTCCACTTGCTGCGGTTCGGGTTCCAATCCAGCGGCCTTCCGATCCACGTGGCGCACTTCGATCATCGCATGCGAGAGGGGTCGCGCTCGGATTCCGAGTGGGTGTGCGGAGTCGCTTCTGCTTGGGGGCTCCCAGTCTTCGTGGAGCGTGCTCAAGAGCCGCTACGATCCGAGGAGTCGGCTAGGAATGCGCGATACTCATACCTCGAGTCGGTCAGGCGAGCCGTCCGCGCAGACGTTGTGGTGACGGCCCACCACGCCGACGATCAAGCGGAGACGGTCCTGTTTCGCTTGCTGAGGGGCAGCGGCACGGTTGGGCTCTCCGGCATCGCCGAGTTCCGGGAGCCGGGGCTCTGGCGACCACTGTTGCCCTTCTGGAAAGAGGAACTCGTCGAGTACGCCGACTCCGTGGGGCTCAGGTGGCGGGAGGATCCGTCCAACCTGGAATCGGCTTTCGCTCGCAACGTACTGCGTAGCCGGATCATTCCGGACGCCGAGTCCTCCGTAGCGCCAGGCGCGCGCCGTGCGCTGGTGCGCCTGGCGGAACAAGCGCGCGACGACGTCGAGGCCTGGCGGTACCTGTTGCCGGGGCTCGTGGAGACGCTGGATCTGGAGGAGGGCGACGACGCGCTCTCCGTCGATCGTGCGCAGCTACTACTATTGCCCGGTGCCCTTCGTGGCCGCGTGCTGCGCTGGCTCGGCGAGCGACTCGGCGCCCGCCTCGACACAGTAGGAACTCGGTTGGCAGCCGAGTTCGCCAGCTCGGGCGGAAGCGGCCGGCATCTGGACCTGACCGCCGGTCTCGTTGTGAGGCGTGAACTGGACCGGATCGTGTTGCTGCCGAGGCCCTTGCTCGGAAAAACCAAGGAGGCGTCAGACACACCGTTGAGCATCCCAGGTGCTCGCGCCGGCTCGGGCAGCGTGACGCTCGGCGGCCGCACTTTCACGGTGAGCTGGGGTGGTCCGGAGTCCTCGGAGTCAGCGCGCGACTCTGTTACCGTGATCGCGCCACACTTTCCGCTGACGGTGCGCGCACGCCAAGCAGGAGATCGGATTCAACTCTCCTACGGCTCGAAAAAGCTGAAGAAGCTACTGCTCGAGGCGCGCATCCCGCGGTCGCTGCGGTCGCGGCTGCCGGTGTTCGTGGACGCGCGAGGAGAGGTACTTTGGATCCCTGGAGTGGCGACCGCCGTAGGGCCGGAAGCCCGCGACGACGGACGCCAAGTTTTTCACATTGGAATCGATGATGCCGACACTCACTGAGGACACGCAGTTAGGAGGTCAGGAGCTGAAACGCATCGTTTTCTCGGAAGACGACGTGCAGCTCCGCGTTCGTGAGTTGGGGAGAGAGATCACGGCGGCGTATACCGCGTCGGACCGGCTGCTTGTGCTGGGGCTGCTGAAGGGCTCGTTCCTGTTCATGGCCGACCTCGTGCGGGCGATCGAGCTTCCCTTGCACGTGGATTTCATGGTGGCGACGAGCTATGGCGCCAATAAGGTTTCGAGCAGTGACGTGCGGCTGCTATACGATCCTGGTGCTTCCCTGAAGGGCCGTGCGGTGTTGCTCGTAGAGGATATTATTGATAGTGGGAACACGCTCACCCGACTCATTCCCCGCCTCGAAGCCCGTGGTTCGGCCTCGCTGGAGATCTGTGCTTTGCTCCACAAGAGACTCACCACCCTGGAGCCAGAAACACGCTGGGTAGGCTTCGATGCACCTAACGAGTTCCTTGTGGGGTATGGACTCGACTACGCCGAAGACTTCCGTCACTTGCCATATATCGCGAGCCTGTAGGAGGCCAACGGCCTCCAGTGCCACGCTAAAGTAGAAAAGCAGCATGCCAGAATCTGATCCGAACCGCCCCGACGCCAATAACCGTCTCGGCCGTGTGTCCAAGAACGCCGCGTTTTTGATGATGATGGTGTTGATGCTTCTGCTGGCGGTGCAGTTCGTGCGCAGCCAGGAGGAGACGCGCGCGGAGATCACGTACACGAGGTTCATGCGTCAGCTGAACAACGGGAACGTGTTCGAGGTGACCGTGATCGATCGCAGAATCGAGGGCGAGTTGCGTGCGCCCATCATGGAGCAGGAGTTGGAGGTCACGCGCTTCGAGGTCACGCTACCGAGCGACGTTACCGACGGGCTGCTCGAGGCCTTCGAGTCCAACGACGTCATCATTCAGGCCGAGTCTCCCGAGGCGGGGTGGGGCACACTGCTCATCGGAGCGCTGCCGTGGCTGCTCTTCATCGCCTTCTGGATCTGGATTTTCCGAACCATGCAGGGCGGTGGCAACCGCGCGTTCCAGTTCGGCCGCTCCAAAGCGAAGCTGATTTCTCCGGACACACCCAAGGTCACCTTCGCGGACGTCGCGGGCGCGGACGAAGCCAAGGAGGAGCTTCAGGAAGTCATTGAGTTCCTCAAAGATCCGGCCAAGTTCTCGCGGCTCGGCGGACGGCTACCCAAGGGCGTCTTGCTCGTCGGTCCGCCGGGAACCGGAAAGACGCTACTCGCCCGCGCCGTCGCCGGCGAAGCCGACCGACCCTTTTTCCAGATGTCCGGTTCGGACTTCGTCGAGATGTTCGTCGGTGTCGGTGCGTCGCGCGTTCGCGACCTGTTTGAGCAGGGCAAGGCGCATGCTCCTTGCATCATCTTCGTCGACGAGATCGACGCGGTGGGTCGCCACCGCGGCGCGGGGCTAGGTGGTGGCCACGACGAACGCGAGCAAACGCTCAATGCGCTGCTGGTCGAGATGGATGGCTTCGAGTCCAACGAAGGCGTCATCCTGCTCGCGGCGACGAATCGTCCGGACGTTCTCGACCCCGCACTGCTGCGTCCAGGGCGCTTCGACCGACAGATAGTGGTGGACATGCCGGACTTGAAGGGTCGTGAGGGCATCCTTCGGGTTCACGCCAAGAAACTCCCGCTCGTGGACGACGTCGAGCTACAGCTCATCGCGCGCGGCACGCCCGGCATGAGCGGAGCGGATCTCGAGAACATCTGTAACGAGGCGGCGCTTCTGGCTGCTCGGCGGGACGGCGACAAGGTCTCGATGGATGATTTCGACGAGGCGAAGGACAAGGTCATGCTGGGGGCGGAACGTCGTTCTCTGGTGCTGAACGAGGAGGAGCGGAAGCTCACCGCTTATCACGAAGCCGGCCACACGGTCGTCGGCCTGAGGATTCCAGGTCTCGATCCGGTACATAAAGTCACCATCGTGCCCCGGGGCAGGGCTCTGGGCATCACGGCGAGCCTACCCGAAGAAGACCGCCATTCGTATCGCAAGGAGTGGATGGAGGGTCAGCTCGCCATGCTTTTCGGAGGGCGAGTGGCGGAGGAGATGACGTTCGGTCCGGAGTCCGTGACGACCGGGGCCGGCAACGACATCGAGCGCGCCACGGGCATGGCGCGGCGCATGGTCACATCGTTCGGCATGAGCGATGGCATTGGGCTAATGGCGGTTGGCGAGCCCGAACACGAAATCTTCCTAGGCCGTGACATCTCGCAGCGTCGGACCGTTTCGGAACACACTTCGCGAATCGTGGACGAAGAGGTAAAGCGCATTCTCGACAAGGCTCACACGCGCGCCCGCGAAGTGCTGGAGGAGAACCAGGATCTTATGGAGGTCTTTGCTCAGGCGCTGCTGGAGCGCGAGACACTCGATCGCGAAGCGATCCAGATCCTGGAGCGTGGCGAGCAGCTTCCGCCGCTCGAGGTCCCGGAGCCGGAGCCGCTGGCTCCCGCCGCTGTGGAGTCGACGCCGAAGCCGGAGAGGTCAGCACCGCCACTGGGGTTGCCCGGGACAGAGGGGCCGCTTCCGGGACCAGCCTAAAACGGACCGGATTAGAAAAGAGGAGACACTGCGGTGGGGCGGATCTGGGAACAACTCCGGTTCTTGATGCCGGGATGGACCGACCTGGTCGAGATCCTGATCGTCGCGTTCCTGCTCTATAAGGTCCTTCTCGTGATCCAGCGCACGCGTGCGATGCAGATCATGCTGGGCGTGGCCTTGCTCGGCTTCGCCTACGGCTTGGCTCGCCTACTGGATCTGATCCTGATTCGTAGGCTGCTGGAGGCGAGCTTTGCGTACGGGGCGATCGCGGCGCTGGTCGTATTTCAGCCCGAGCTGCGCTCGGCGCTCGCTCGCCTGGGCCGTAGCCGCATGATCCGCGTCTTCCGGCCCCTGGAAGGTGTGCGCGCGGCGGAGGAGGTCGTCGAGGCCGCGTTGCGGCTGGCCCGCGCCCGCCATGGAGCGATCATCGCCATCGAGCGCGACGTGGGACTCGATGAGTACGCAGAAACCGGCAGCGTGGTTGACGCGCGTGTCTCGGCAGAGATGTTGGCCACCATTTTCACGCCACACTCTCCGCTGCACGACGGCGCCGTGCTCATCACGGGGGACCAGATCAAAACCGCAGGTGCGATCCTGCCGCTCACCCAGTCTTCGGTGAGGGATCGCTCATTGGGCACGCGCCATCGCGCTGCGCTCGGCCTGAGCGAAGAGACCGACGCGCTCGTCATCGTCGTCAGCGAGGAAACCGCCCAGATCTCATTGGCGGTGGAAGGTCGCTTGGAACGAGACGTCGATCCCGACCGACTGCGAGAGGTTGTGGTGGGCAATGTGCCCCAAGCAGCACATGATCCGACACTGGCACCGGTACAGGGGTAGCCCGGGAATCCCCCGAAATCTTGAACGTAGAGACGACCGACGCGCGCGTTGACACTTACACGACAACGCGCCTAGATTCTGCGAATCGTGCAACATATTCCAGGAGTTGGCCTTCGTGGGAACCCAGTATCAACTGATGACGCTCTTTGCGGATGGCGGGTGGATGATGTATCCGCTCGTGCTCTGCTCGCTAATCGCGCTGGGCGTGATCATCGCCAAGTTCTGGACCCTTTGGACCGCTCATCACGGTAGCTCACGGGTGCTGCGAGAGGTCGAAGAGGCCACCGCCAACGGTGACCTCGAGGCAGCGCTCGAGATTGCTTGGGACACGCCGGGGCCGACAGCGGCGATTCTGCTGGCGGGTTTGCGCCGCGTGCAGCGCGGCAGGATGATGGCCGGCGAATTGGAGGCCGCCATCGCGACGACCGGCACGATCGAGCTCGGCTTCCTGGAGCGGGGCCTGGTTATTCTGGCGACCATCGCCAACGTGGCGCCTCTCATGGGCTTCCTCGGCACTGTCGCGGGCATGATCCTCGCTTTCGCTGCGATTGAGCAGGCCGGCACGGTCGAACCGACGCTGGTGGCAGGCGGCATCAAAGTGTCGTTGCTCACAACGGCCAGCGGGCTGATCGTCGCGGTACCGATCAACATCACCTACAACTTCTTCGTCACCCGTATCGATGCGCTCATCGTGAACATGGAGCAGGGTGCGCAAAAGATCCTCAACCTCGCCTGGGAACTCGAGCAGAAGGGTGAGCTCGAGGTCGTCAGGCTGGTGCAGGATGAGTAGGAACCTTTCGCGGGCACTACCTGTACCTCAGAGAACCGAGGCCGAGGCTTATATATGTCGATTTTAAGCAAAAAGAAGAGCAAGGTCAGCGACGGCGTGAATATGGCGTCGACAGCCGACATCGCATTCCTGTTGCTGATTTTCTTCTTGGTGACGACCACCTTCCCGAAGGACAAAGGCCTCTCGATCGTGCTACCGGAGCCCGGCGAGGAAGCCCAGGTCAGCCAGAAGAACATCCTGCACTTGATCATTCAGCCGAGTGGGATCGTCGACGTGAAGCGCGGCGAGAGCCAGCAGATCGTGCAGATGCGACCGTCCGAAATCGAGGGATTGTGGCGGCAGGAAGTCTCGGCGAATCCAAACATGATCGCCGCGGTCAAGACCGACCCGGAGGCGCCCTACAAGTTCATGATCGACGTGCTTGACGCGCTCAAGCGCGCCAACGCTGAGCGCATCTCGCTTCAGATTCTGGAGAACTAGACGACATGTCGATCAAGGGTGGTGGTTTTCAAAAGTCATCCAAGCCGACGGATGAGGTTCCCACTTCGTCGCTTGCAGATATTGCGTTCTTGCTTCTGATCTTTTTTATGGTCACGACGGTCTTCCAGAACGACCGTGATCGCCCCATCGAGTGGCCGCGCGCCCTGGCGGCGCAAAAGATCGACGAGAAGCAAAAGAACATCCTCAACATTTGGATGGAGCGCGACGGTGTGGTCTACATCAACGACCAGGCCTACACCATGGAGCAGGTGACGACCGTGGTCGCGCCCCTCTACGCCGAGTCCGAGCGTGCCCTGGTGATCTCAATTCGGGGTGATCGAGAAGTGCCGTACCGCTTCATTGATCAAGTGCAAAGTGCGCTGGTCAGCGCCGGAGTGGTTCGTGTGGTGTTCGCCACACAATTGGAGCAAAGCATGCAGAGGGAGAGACGATGACAGCAGAAGCCCTTCCGGCTGCACCTGCAGAGACCGCGAACGAACGCCTCAAGCGGGGCTTCAACTCGAAGTTCTGGGGCTCGATGATTGCTGCCACCGTGTTGCACTTCGTTGTGTTCGCGTTCTGGCCGGAGCTAACAGCGGAGGATTTCTCGTTCGAGAGCACGGAGCTCGAAGCCATCGAGCTACCGCCCGAAATCGAGATTCCGCCGCCGCCGCAACAAATTGCGCGTCCCGCGACGCCCATCATCGCGACCGCGGATATCGACGAAGATATCACGATTGCGCCGACCACCTTCGAGGACAATCCGGTGGAGGATCTTCCGCCGCCGCCTGAGGAGGCCACAACCGACATCTCCGCCGCGCCCACGTTCACGCCCTACACGGTGGCTCCGTCCATCTTGAACCGGGCAGAGGTGATGCGGTCGATGGAGCGGGAGTATCCGCCCCTGCTGCGGGACGCCGGAATTGGTGGCACGGTCACCGTGTACTTCTTCATCGACGAAGATGGTCTCGTGCAGGATCGGCAGATCAATGACAGCTCAGGCCACCAGGCGTTGGATGACGCCGCGATGGCAGTCTCGGAGATCTACAGATTCTCGCCCGCTCTGAACCGTGACAAGAAGGTTCCGGTCTGGGTGTCGTTCTCCATTACGTTCCAGGTCCGCTAGCACGGAGCCCGAAAGGCCCCTTGTAGGGGACCCCGCCGGTGCTCCGGCGGGGTCCCTTTCTTATGTTACCCATTCATGTCGACCAACGATGCCACGATGACCACGGCTTATAGCGCGCGCTTGGCGGAGGCACTGCCTCGTGTGCGCGACCGCATCGCGGACGCGGTACATGCCGCGGGGCGCGACGGGGGCGCGGTGCGCCTCGTCGCGGTGACCAAGGCACACCCACTCGAGGCGGTCGAGGCCGCGTTGGGGGCCGGGCTGTCGGACCTGGGAGAAAACAGGATCGAGGAGCTGGAGGGCAAAGTCGGTGCGCTCGGACGCGGTGCGGCGACCTGGCACATGATCGGTCACCTGCAGAGCCGAAAAGCCCGGCAGGCGCTCGAGCTCGCGGACCTGATCCACTCGGTGGATTCGGCCAAGCTCGCCACGCGTCTCGCACGGATGGCCGAAGAGGACGGCCGAGTCGTGCATGTGTTGGCGCAGGTGAACACGTCGGGGGAAGCGGCAAAGAGCGGCTTCGAGCTCGCTCGCGCCGTGGACGACCTGCTACCCCTCGCGGAGTTGCCGGGACTGGAGATTGATGGTTTGATGACGATGGCCCCCTTCGGCGCCGAAGAGCTCATTCTGACACGGGCGTTCGGAGGACTACGGGAGGTACACGAGCGACTCAGAGCTCAGGGCGCCCGCATCGGCCAGGAGCTATCCATGGGAATGACGAACGATCTGGAGATCGCGATCCGAGAGGGCAGTACCATGGTTCGGATCGGCACGGCGCTCTTTGGGCCCCGAGCCCAGAAGGCCTTTTCAGGAGCCGGACAATGATCGACCTGACACCACTCGACGTTCGCAACAAGCGTGGGGACTTCAAGAAGCTCATGCGCGGCTATGACCCCCAGGAAGTCGATGTCTTTCTGGAGATCGCCGCGGAGCGCCTCGAGGAGCTCGTTCGCGAGAACATCGTCTTGAGGGAGCGTTCCGAGAGTCTGGAGCGACAGGTGGGCGCGCAAACCGGCCGCGAGCAGGCAATTCAGGAGGCGCTCGTTACAGCCCAGGAGCTGAGAGCCGACATTCACTCCCAAGCGCAGCGCGAGGCGGACCACCTGGTCAAAGAGTCTGAGACCGAGGCGCGACGGCTTGCGGCAGAAGCCGAGGCCAACGTGCGCAACCTGATTCGAGACGCCGAGCGCAGGCTCGAGCTGGGCAGGGACGCGCTCGAGGAGATGGAGCGGCGCAGAACCCGGTTCCTTAAGGCGTTTCGCCAATTGCTCGAGCGCGAGCTCGACGTAGTCGATGTCGAGGATGAGCGCGCGCCGCTCGAGGATCGGCCGATCGACCTCGACCTTGGAGGTGGGCGCTTCTCCTCCTCCGCCGTGGAAGAAGTGTCCGCTGCGATGGAAGCAGAGGAGTCAGCGGATGGCGAGATCGAAGAAGCCGCTGCTGAACCGGGGGCCGAGGAAGCATCGGAGGAGGCTGCGGACGACGCCCAGGCGCTTCTTCTATCCCTCGAAGCCGACGAGGACGGCTGAGCCTCCGGCTCGTCGACTCTCAATGCCTGCTGCCATGAACGAATCTCAGGACCTCGCGCAACGAGTTGATGCGGCGGTGGCCGCTGTGCGCGAACAGACCAACCATGAGCCGCGTGTCGGTATCGTGCTCGGCACTGGCCTCGGTGGGCTCGTCGAGCAAGTGAGCACCGAAGCCGTGATCCCGTACGGACAGATTCCGGACTTTCCCGAGCCCACCGTAGAAAGCCACTCGGGGCGGCTCGTGTTCGGTGCGCTGGGGGGGACGCCGGTCGTCGTCATGCAGGGGCGCTTCCACAAGTACGAGGGATACTCTCTCCAGCAGGCGACCTTCCCGATTCGGGTGTTGAAGCGATTGGGGGCCGAGACGCTCATCGTCAGCAACGTCTCCGGTGGCATGAACCCGCTCTGGCGGGCCGGAGAGCTGGTATTGATCGACGATCACATCAACCTGTTGGGGGACAACCCGCTGGTGGGGCCCAATGACGACAGCTTCGGGCCACGGTTTCCGGACATGTCCGAGCCGTACGATCGCGGGCTGCAACAGGTCGCGATTTCGGCGGCCATGGATCTGGGCATTCGACTCAACCGCGGGGTCTACGTGGCGTGGACCGGGCCCGCGCTCGAAACACGCGCGGAGTATCGCATGCTGCGGGCGATGGGCGCCGACATCGTCGGCATGTCGACGGTGCCCGAAGTGATCGTCGCGCGACACATGGGCATGCCCGTGCTGGGCGTCAGCATCATCACCGACGAGTGCTTCCCCGATGCTTTGCGGGTCGCCGTCCTATCCGAGATCATCGAAAACGCGATGGGCGCTGAGCCTGACTTGACCCGGTTGATCACTCGAGTCGTCGAACGACTATGAGCTATCCCGAACGACCCGAGAGCCTCCTCGTCCTCGAAGAGGCGATGCTGGAGCGATGGCGTGAGGAGGATCTCTTCCGCCAGACGCTGGTCGCGAACAAGGACGGCGAGCCTTTCGTGTTCTATGAAGGCCCGCCCACCGCGAACGGACGCCCGGGCCTTCACCACGTAATTGGTCGCACCATCAAGGACCTCGTCTGTCGTTATCACGCGATGCAAGGACGTAGCATCACGCGCATCGCGGGTTGGGACACGCATGGCCTCCCAGTAGAGATCGAAGCCGAGAAGAGGCTCGGCATCAGCGGCAAGCCCGAGATCGAAGCGCTCGGCATTGCCGAGTTCAACAAGGCCTGCAAGGACTCGGTGTTCACCTACAAGGAAGAGTGGGAGGAGCTGAGCGAGCGCATCGGGTACTGGCTGGAGTACTGGCGTCCCTACGTCACCTTCGAGCCCGAGTACATCGAGTCGGTGTGGTGGATCTTGAAGTCGTTCGCGGACAAGGGCTTACTATACAAAGGACACAAGAGCGTACCGTACTGTCCGCGTTGCGGCACGACGCTCTCGTCGCACGAGGTGGCGCAGGGATACAAGGATGTCGAAGACCCTTCGCTGACCTTCGTCGCGGAGCTCCTGCACGACGATGGCGTGCCGGACGGTCGAGCCATCCTCGCCTGGACCACGACCCCGTGGACCGTGCCGTCCAACGCCGGGCTCGCGGTTCACCCGACGCTCACCTACGTCGAGGTCGCGCGCGACGACCGTCGCTACATCGTCGCCGAGGCACGGGTCGAAGCGATTTTCGGCGAGGGTGCCGAGGTCGTGGCCACGTTCAAAGGCGCTGCTCTGATCGGCTCGCGTTACCGCCGCGCGTTGGAGGTCGTGCCCATGCCTGACGATCCACAAAACGGTTGGACGGTCGTGGGCGAGGACTTCGTGAGCGCCCAGGACGGCACGGGCATTGTGCACATGGCGCCCGCGTATGGGGCGGACGACTACGCGGCGGGGCAGAAGCACGGCTTGCCGATGCTCAACCCGATCGACGACCAGGGCTGCTTCGAAGACTACGTGGACCTCGTGGCCGGCCAATTCGTGAAGGACGCGGACCCGACGTTGGTAGACGCGCTGCGAGATCGTGGCCTGCTCTTCGACATCGGGCGCATCACGCACAGCTACCCGCACTGCTGGCGCTGTGACTCGCCACTGCTTTACGTGGCGCGCGATTCATGGTTCATCCGCACCACCAGCCTGAAAGAGGAGTTGCTCGCCAACAACGAGCAGGTCGCGTGGTATCCCCCCGAAATAGGGGAGAACCGCTTCGGCGAGTGGCTGCGGGGCAACATCGACTGGGCGCTGTCTCGAGACCGCTACTGGGGCACTCCGCTGCCGGCCTGGGTGTGCGACCGAGATGAGAGCCACACGCACTGGATCGGTTCGCTCTCAGAACTGGCGGAGGCGGCCGGCGAGCTAGCGGACGACTTCGATCTGCACCGCCCCTTCATCGACGAGCTGACATGGGCCTGTGCCGACTGCGACGGCACCATGCATCGCACGCCAGAGGTCATCGACGTCTGGTTCGATTCCGGGGCGATGCCGTTCGCTCAGTGGCATTACCCGTTCGAGAACCAGGACGAGTTCGATCGGCACTTCCCGGCCGACTTCATCAGCGAGGGACTCGACCAGACGCGGGGGTGGTTCTACTCACTCATGGCGATCTCGACGCTGCTCGGCCGAGGCCCGTGCTACCGCAACGTGATCGTGAACGACATGATCCTGGACTCCGAAGGGCAGAAGATGTCCAAGTCCAAGGGCAACCTCGTGGTCCCCTGGGACGCCATAGCCGAACACGGTGCGGATGCCATCCGTTGGTACTTCATAACGTCGTCCAACCCCTGGGTGCCGAAGCGATACGACGCCGAGGGTGTGAAGGAAGCGGCCAGGAAGTTCTTCGACACGCTGCTCAGCACCTACCACTTCTTCAGGATGTACGCGCAGGTGGAAGAGTGGTCGCCGTCGGACGCTGACCCCGCGGCGGCAGACCGCCCACTGCTGGATCGGTGGCTGCTCTCTCGGCTCGACTCGGTGGTCCGGGGCGTACGCCGGGAGCTGGACGGCTATCAGATCACGAGGGCGTATCGCTTGCTGGGAGACTTCGTGGTCGAAGATCTCTCGAACTGGTACGTGCGCCGGAGCCGATCGCGCTTTTGGGGGAACAGCGACGCGGAGGACATGCGTGCGGCATTCCGCACGCTCTGGGATGCGCTGCGTCAGGTCTCGCTGCTCGCGGCGCCCGTGGTGCCGTTCATGGCAGACTGGCTGCACCGTGCGTTGACCGGAAGCAGCGCTCATCTCGAGCGCTATCCCCAGCCGTCGGACCTGCTCGATGAAGAGCTCGAGGCCGACATGGTCGCCGCGCGCACGCTCGTCTCGCTGGGCCGTGCCGCGCGTGAGGAGGTCAAGATTCGTGTGCGACAGCCACTTCGCCGGGCGGAGGCGGTGCTGCCGCGGTCCCGTACGCTCTCTGGGCAGGTGCTCGAGCTCGTGCGCGAGGAGCTGAACGTGAAGCAGGTCGACTTCCTCAGCGATGCCGAAGAGCTGGTGACGCTGGTTCCGCGGCCGAACTACCGCGCGCTGGGGCCGCGGTTTGGCAAGAAGACGAACGAGGCGGCGAATGTGCTACGGGCGTTGTCCCAAGAGGCGCTCAATGCGTACCGCGACGGCCAGCCCGTGGAATTCGAGGTCGACGGTGAGCATTACACGCTTGAGCCGGGCGACCTCGAGATCGTCCAGGAAGCGCGCGGCGAGCTGATCGTGAAGGGTGAGGGCGCGACCACCATCGCGCTCGATGGCACGCTCGACGACGAGCTTATCGCCGAGGGCGTCGCGCGCGAGCTCGTGAACCGCATTCAGCGCCTCCGTAGGGATGTGGGCCTCGAGATCACCGATCGCATCGACCTGATGATCGCCGGCCCGGAACTCGTCCGTGATGCGGCGACCACACACCGCGAATTCATTGGAGGAGAAACGCTCGCTCCGACGATGGCCGTGGAGGAGCACGTGACGGAAGGCACCTTCGAGCATGTGCGGGAAGTCGATCTCGACGGTACGCCGGCCACGATCGCGCTCCAGTCGGTCTCCGCTTGATGCCGCGCCCCTAGGCCATGGAAGGAACCACGCACAAGCTCATCGTGCCCGAGGGAGAAGTCGGTCGCCTCGACGCCTTCGTGGCGGCGCAGCTCGCGCTCTCCCGGACCCGCGCTCAGAAGCTGGTCGCGTCCGGGATGGTGCTGCTGGATGGTCGCGCGGCCAAGAAATCCGAGCCCGTTTCCGCCGGTGCGGTCGTGGAGGTCCGGGTCCCGCCGGCGGAGTCGGTCGAGATCGAGGCGGAAGACCTTCCGCTGGACATCGTCTACGAGGACGAGGCGCTTCTGGTAGTGAACAAGGCCGCGGGCATGGTCGTGCATCCGGCGCCTGGGCATCGTTCGGGGACCATGGTGAACGCATTGATGCACCATATCCGGGATCTCTCTGGCGTCGGCGGCCGTCTCCGGCCCGGCATCGTTCACAGACTCGATCGCCACACATCGGGGCTGCTTGTAGTCGCCAAGAACGACGACGCGCATCACGGGCTCTCGGATGCGCTGCGCAAGCACGAAGTGAGGCGGCTGTATGATGCCGTGGTGTGGGGACATCTGAGCGAGGACGAGGTGACCATCGATGCCGCCATCGGCCGGGACCGTAAGGACCGCAAGCGGATGGCCGTCATGGAGGGCGGCAAGGCCGCGCTCTCCCGCGCTGTCGTCCGGGAGCGCTGGACCCGGGCAGACTTCCTGCAGGTGGCGCTCAAGACCGGGCGCACCCATCAGATTCGTGTGCACCTCAAGCATATCGGACACCCTGTCGTCGGCGATGCCGTGTACGGCGTCGGGTGGGAGCGTGGTATGGGCGGTCCTCAGCACGCGTGGGCGAAGGAACTCGCTCGAAGGGTGCCGAGGCAGTTCCTACACGCCGCGGAATTAGCGTTTGTTCATCCGATTTCGGGCGAGCGCATGCATTTCGAGGCGCCCCTGCCGGAGGACCTTGCGCAGGTCGCGGCCTGGGCCCGGGGGGAGGACTCCTAGGGTCGAGATCTCCCCTTTTGCTCGCAGCCTCTCGCCCCGATACTTATCGTCTGTTTTTGCGCCCGCCAGCCAAGGTCTCCCAGGAGCTTATTCGACATCGGTTTATGACAGATCTCGATGCCAAACTGACATTTGATTCCTTCGTAGTCGGGCCAGCCAACCGGTTGGCCTCGGCTGCTGCGAAGCGCGCGGCGGAGTCTCCCGGCACGAGTTATAACCCCTACGAGAAGGCCGTCAAGTTGTCGCCACGGCTCGGGGACGACATCTACCTGCGCCTGGGCACGATGGCGTACAAGGCCAACGACCGGGACATGGCGCTCCTGCTCTGGCGTCGCGCTTCGGACCTCAATCCGCACAACGAGGCAGTGAGCACCAATCTGGAGTTGCTGTCCGGCGAGTGAGTTTCTGCTCACTGCCTGCCGCCCGAGCGGCGTTCTTCGCCACTCTTTTCCTCCCGGTGTGGGGGAGCGCGCTGCAGGTCCCCGATTCTCTCGACGGGGAGCGGTATACGCGGCTCGAGGGTGTGCGCGCTCATGTGTATCATGTCGGGAGGGATTCACTGATCGCGGTTGATGTCTTGCAGTTCCTCGACGCACAAAGGGCGCTGCCCGGCCTTCCCGATTCCGTGCCCCAACGGGTGCGCGCTGTTTTGGCACACTCGTCCGACGCGTTCGACCAGCTGACGAGCGGGGCCGTGCCCGAGTGGCGGGCCGGCGTTGCGATCCCGAGCCTACAGATGATGGTCGTGCCCACGCGCGGGGGCCCCAGCGTGCTCAGTAGCGAAGGGCGGCGCACGCTCAGGCACGAATGGGCTCACCTGGGCCTCTCGTCGGAGTTGGGCGGTCTGCGCGCGCCACGCTGGTTCAATGAGGGCTACGCCCAGTGGGCCTCGGGCGGCTTCGACGCCACCGAGGCTTGGCGGCTGCGGGTGCTGCTGGCGCTGGGTCGCACTCCACCCATGGATTCGTTGGAATTGCGATGGCCCGCCGGGCGTACGGAAGCAGAGGTAGCCTACCTGCTCTCCGCGAGCGCGATTACTTACCTGTTCGCATCAAGCGGCGACCGGGGACTCGCGATCTTCATCGAGCGCTGGAGGAGCCTTCGTTCCTTCGAGGCTGCGTTCCGATCGACGTTCGGTGTAACCACCGCGCAGTTCGAAGAGGACTGGAAGAGGCACATCAAGAAAAGGTACGGGTGGCTGTTCGTGCTAGCTCATTCCACGGTTTTCTGGATGGTCCTGGCACTGGTCTTGCTCGTGATGGTACGTGTGCGCCAAGGCCGCAACCGTGAGCATCTGGCCCGTCTGCGAGCCGGGGAACTGCCCGACGACCCGGCGTTCTGGACAGAAGATCCGGATGGGGGTGGATCCGGGGACAGCCCTCCCGGGGTAGAAGCGTAACCATGAGCCAACGAATATTGGTCGTCGATGACGACGCCGATGCGCTTGAGGTCTACAAGACCCGACTGACGCATGCAGGATTCGAGGTCGAAACCGCGGAGAGTGCAGAAAAGGCCCTTTCGCGTGTAAAGGCCTTCGACCCGGCGTTGATCGTGACGGATGTGCGCATGTCCGGCATGAGTGGCCTCGAGCTTTTAGAGAAGGTGCGGAGCGCGATGGAGGGCGTTGACGTGGTTGTCATGACCGGCCACGATGATATGGAGACGGCGGTCACGGCCATGAAGTCCGGCGCGTTCGACTTCCTAGTCAAGCCGGTCGACCCGAAGGTTCTGCAGGGGCTCGCCGAGCGCTGCTTCCGGGAGCAGGAACTCGCCTTGCAAGCGGCAGAAGAAGACGTCGCTCCCGAGACCGAGGCTCTTGCCCGTGGGCAGCTCATCGGGCGCGACCCACGTATGGTCGAGATCTACAAGACCATCGGCGTGCTGGCCCGAAACCGGGCCACTGTGCTCATCCTCGGCGAGACCGGCACCGGGAAGGAGGTCATCGCCCGCGCCATTCACGAGCATTCGCTGCATGCCGAGCAGCCCTTCATCGCTGTGAACTGCACCGCGTTGACCGACACGCTGCTCGAGTCCGAGCTGTTCGGTCACGTAAAGGGTGCATTCACGGGGGCGGTCGGCACCAGAAAGGGATACTTCGAGCTCGCGCGTGAGGGCACCATCTTCCTCGACGAGATCGGAGACACCAGCCCCGAGTTCCAGACGAAGCTGCTGCGCGTATTGCAGGAGCGGCGATTTTACCCGGTCGGGGGAGAGCAGCCGCGCACGACCGAGGCGCGCGTGATCGCGGCGACCCATCGGCCCCTCGGGGAACTGATCAAGCAAGGGCGCTTTCGCGAGGACCTCTACTTCCGGCTCAAAGTCATCGAAATCACGGTGCCGCCGCTTCGGGAGCGGCCCGGAGATATCGTGCTCGTGGCCAATGCGCTGCTCAGCCGCATTCGTGAGGAGACGCATCGGGACGTCCGCCGTATCTCCGACGATGCAGTCGAGCTTCTTCAGGCGTACGATTGGCCAGGCAACGTTCGCGAGCTCGAGAATGCTCTCATGAGGGCAGCCATCGTCGCGCGTGGCACGGTCATCGGGTCGGACCATCTCGCGCTGGCGCAGGAAGCGCAACGTGATGATGGAGACCTGTCTCTCGCCGGCGCGGCTCGGCGCCACGTGAAGCATGTGGTGGAGCTGGTGGATGGTGACGAGGCGTCGGCTGCGAAGTGGTTGGGGATCAGTAAAAAGGCGCTGAAGGAGCATCTAGCGAGCGATTGACCCGATCGGTTCACCCGGATAGCGTTACCGCCATGGCAAACAAGAGAAGAAGAGTGGCCGCACAGCCCGCGGCCCTGAAGTTCACCAAGGTGAACGCGATGCTCGGCGGTGCCGGAATCGCGTGCTTGTCGCTCGGCTATGCGCTGCTCGCCCAGGGATCCATAACCGCGGCGCCGCTGCTGCTGGTGCTCGCCTACGTGGTCCTGCTGCCCATGGCGATCATCAAGTAGGCCCGCGCGCGGGCGGTTGCGCCGGCGTCACATCTCCAGTTCGAAGTCCGCGCCGGCCAGGGTGGACCCGTTGGCCACCAACTCCACTCGATTGCGGCCTCCATAATAGCGGCGTGTCGAGATCAACCTGATGGAGTGCTTGCGCAGCGCCTCGTGCTCTCGTCCCGCCGCCTTGCTTTTTGGCGGCCACGGGCAAACACCTGTTCCCGGTCCGTTTGCGATGTGCGAAGCCGGCGCGTGTCTATTGCTGCATAGAGTCTCCAACCCCCTTGAGGCGACTCCATGCACGCCTACGACACTCGAATCAGAAGTGGCCACGCTCTGTTCATAGCCATGTGTATGTGGTCCATGGCTGGTGTGACAGTCGGCGCGATGTTCGTCGTCGGCCTAGAGGACGATGTTGGCGTACCGTTCGAACTCATCGCCCTGGCCATGGCCTCCGGCCAATTCGACATCTACGACAGCTCCGTGCGCGAGGCCGTGGGCGGCGTACTCAGGAGCCATGGCGTTAAGCGCACCGCGGGTCAGAGCCCCATGCGACTCCTTCAAGGCCTGAGCCCCTCGCAGGTGACCGCGATCGGTAGCGACGTGCAAGAGATGCTGGGCGAGTCGGGAGGCGGCGGACCGGCGGGACCGCGATCCTCGTGGCCCCGCGGCAAGGGTCGGGCTCCGTCCGTTCAAGGGCCCATACGGCGCCTGGTCGCAAACCCGTTCGGGCAGGCCGCGCCATGGGCGAGGCGGGCTCCGGGGAGATAGGGTGCGGAGAGGGGGCTGACGATGTCTCGTCCTCTCGTCTACTGAGGAGGAAGCAACTCCACCTGGGGTGATCGGCAGCGCGTCCCGCCCCCCTTTGCGATCACCCTTCTAGAAGAGCCCCGATACCACTCCGTCTTGAAGGTCCACTCGCATCGCGGCAGGCTCGGCCCCGAGTCCCGGTAACGTCATGATGTTCCCGGTTTTCGCCACCACGAAGCCAGCTCCGGCGGACGGAGTCACCTCGCGCACGTGGATCCGGAACCCGGTGGGGCGCCCAAGCAACGCAGGGTCGTCGGAGAACGAGTAATGCGTCTTCGCGATACACACCGGTGCGTCACGCAAGCCGGCGTCCTCTAGCACCTCAATCTCCTTCGCCGCCCTCGGGTGGATGTCGAGTCCGTCGGCGCCATAGATCTCCCTCGCGACGGTGTCCATCTTCTCGATGAGGCCCATGTCATCGGGATATAGCGGCCGGAAGTCGGCTTCCCCGGACTCGAGCATGTCCCACACCGCGTCCGCTAGGTCGAGGCATCCTTGGCCGCCGCTGCCCCACGGGTCGGCGACCACGGCCCGGACCTCCACGCTTGTACAGCCGTCTAAGACCGCCGCGATCTCGGCCTCCGTGTCGGTCGTGAACCGGTTGAGAGCGATCACGGGTGGCACCCCGAACTTTCGCATGTTCGCCACGTGTGCCTGAAGGTTGACCAAGCCGCACTTCACGGCCCCCACGTTCTCCGCGCCGAGGTGGTCCTGCGAGACCCCTCCATTCATCTTCAACGCACGGACGGATGCGACCACGACCGCCGCGCCTGGACGCAGTCCCCCGAACCGGCACTTGATGTCGAAGAATTTTTCGGCACCGAGGTCGGCACCGAAGCCCGCCTCCGTGACGACGACGTCCCCCAGCGACAGCGCAGTGTGTGTCGCGGTCAGCGAGTTACATCCGTGGGCGATGTTCGCGAACGGGCCACCGTGGATCAGCGCGGGCGTGCCGCCGAGCGTCTGGACTAGATTCGGATTCACGGCGTCCTTGAGCAAGGCGGCCATCGCACCCGAAATGCCGAGACCCTCGGCCCGGATGGGTTCGCCGCTGCTCCTGTAGCCGATGATGATGCGGTCCAGACGGGTCTTGAGGTCGCTCGTGCCGTGCGCCAGGCAGAAGATGGCCATGATCTCGGAAGCCGCGGTAATCACGAAGCCGTCCTGGCGAGGGACTCCGCCTGTGCGGCCACCGAGTCCGACCACGATACTGCGCAGCGCGCGGTCGTTCATGTCGATGGCTCGCGGCCAGGTGATCCTCGTCGGATCGATGCCAAGCGTGTTGGGCCGGTACAGGTGATTGTCCAGCACCGCGGAAAGCAGCCCGTGCGCAGAGCTGATCGCGTGGAAGTCGCCCGTGAAGTGGAGGTTGATCTCCTCCATCGGCACGACCTGGCTGTAGCCACCGCCTGCGGCTCCGCCCTTGTTGCCGAACAAGGGACCCAGACTCGGCTCCCGCAAGCAGAGGATCGGGTTGCGGTCTCGAAGGTTGAACGCATCCGCGAGGCCCACGGATACCGTCGACTTGCCCTCACCCGCCACGGTCGGGCTCATACCGGTGACGAGAACGAGTCGCCCGTCCTCGTTACCATTGGCCTTCACGATGTCGAGCGGGATCTTCGCCTTGTAGTGGCCGTAGGGGAAAATCTCCTCTGGGCCGAGCCCGATCTTGGCTGCGATTTCCTGAATGGGGCGGAGGTCGGCCTCCTGGGCGATCTGGATGTCGCTCTTGATATCTGACTCCACGATGTGGTTTCCATTTTCAGCGCGCGGCCAAGATCGGGCCCGGAGTGGTTGGAGCGCAATGGCCGGTGGGCTCACCCCTTCGACTACGGCATGCTGCTGCCGTTGGTCTTCATCGACGGAAGCCTCCCTACCCAAGGGATAGGTGTTTCTCCCGCGAGACATCTACACGCAGGCGGATGTCGAGACTATTTTGCAGGTTGTCCGATGCGGGGCGAAGTGAGAGTGGCCCGGTGAGTCGAGCTACTTGCCGGCCGATCCAACCCGCTGCGGAAGGCGGCGGTCGCTAAGCCTCGCGTGCTATGCGCGGCAACCGCTCGAAGCACACCAAGCCCGAGATCCTGCTCCGGAAGGCGCTCTGGGCGAGAGGGCTCAGGTACCGGCTTCACGCAGAAGGATCTGCCGGGGAAGCCTGACATCGTTTTCCGGCGCGCGTGGGTCGTCGTCTTCTGTGACGGCGACTTCTGCCACGGGCGTGACTGGGAGCAACGCCGGGCGAAGCTCGCTGATGGCGCGAATCCGGACTACTGGATCAACAAGATCGCAAGCAATCGTGAGAGGGCGGTGCACCAGTCCCAGGAGCTTGAGGCTGCCGGGTGGCTGGTGCTGCGATTCTGGGAATCGGAGCTGCTCACGGATGTCGAGGCAATCGCTGACGGGGTCGCCCGTGCGGTGCGCCTTGATCGGTCGTAGAGCCCTTCGTTTCCGGCTTGCACGCTTCGGGAGGCTAGTGCATCCTGCCTTGCAGAGATCGGCCAGCCGTCCTTAAAACCGATCAAAAAATAAAGCCGACGTTCGCTATTCG